>PPYF01370217.1_pt1 | contig 74707 bp, 67 predicted proteins | sample 1559871 | NCBI WGS metagenome assembly PPYF01 (sample SAMN08240021, study PRJNA423297) | Human gut metagenome, whole genome shotgun sequencing project.
GTGCCGGAGGGGGCGCGCGTTGCGCTCTACACGGACAGTCAGTATCTTAAGAACGCCTTTACAAAGTTTTGGCTGCCCGCGTGGAAGAAGCGCGGGTGGAAGAAGGCGGACGGTGAGCCCGTGCTGAATCAGGATCTCTGGGTGCAGCTCGATGCGGCGTTTGCCGCGCGGCAGGTGCAGTTCCACTGGGTCAAGGGGCATGCGGGCAATCCGCGCAACGAGCGGTGCGATGCGCTTGCGCGCGCGGAAGCGGAGAGGTTCTAGGACGCCCCCTTCGGCTCGCAGTGCTCGCCACTTCCCCCGTAAACGGGGGAAGCGAATCATGATGGGTGAATCGTGTTTCCTGTTTGCCAGAGAAAAGCCAATGGTGGAAACATAGCCTCCCCCGTATGACGGGGGAGGGGGACCGCTTGCGGTGGTAGGGGCACATATAGAATTAACATGAGAGGAGGAACGCTGTGCAGCATATAATGGAAGCCATTGGGGCGTTCGTCCTCACGCATCTTGCGAACATCGGGCGCGTCGTGCTCCTCTATGGGGAGACGATGCGGCAGGTGACACGCCGTCTGCGCGTGCGGAGCATCGTCTACCAGATGGCGCATCTCGGCGCGGACTCCCTCCTCATCGTCGGACTGACACTCCTCTTTACGGGTATCGTGCTTACCCTGCAGATCGCCCATGAGTTCATCCGCTACGGTGCGCAGAGCACGATTGGCGCGGTCATTGCGATCGGCATCGGGCGCGAGCTGGGCCCCGTCCTCGTCGGTGTCGTCTGCGCGGGGCGCGTGGGCGCAGCGATTACGGCGGAGGTCTCGACGATGAAGGTCACGGAGCAGATCGATGCCCTGCGCGTCATGGCGGTCAGCCCTGTGAACTACCTCATCGTCCCGCGCATGCTCGCGTGCATGGTCGTCGTGCCGATCCTCACCGTCTTTGGCGACGTGATCGGCGTTCTCGGCGGCTACTTCACGGCGGTGTACTACTCGGGCATCTCGGGCTACACCTTCCTGCACTCCATCACGCAGTACGCGCTCCTCTACGACATGACCGGCGGACTCATCAAGGCGATTTTCTTCGGCAATGTTATCGCCGTCCTCGGCTGTTACTATGGCCTCCACGCGCCGAGCGGGGCGGAGGGCGTCGGTACGGCGACGATGCAGACCGTCGTTACCTCCATCATCGTGATCTTTATCCTGAACGCCGTGCTGACGTTCTTCCTCTTTTGACAAGGCGGTGGCGCAATGATACGACTTGAACACGTCACCAAGCGCTTTGGGACAAAGGAAGCCCTGAAGGACATCACGCTCACGATCAACGAGGGGGAGACGCTCGCCATCATCGGCGGCTCGGGCTCGGGCAAATCGACCCTCCTGCGGCTGATGATCGGCCTTGACCGCCCGACGAGTGGGGCGATCTATATCGGCGCGGACGATATCGCCGCGATGGATGAGGCGGCGCTCGACCGCGTGCGCCTGCGCATGGGCATGGTGTTCCAGTACTCCGCCCTCTTTGACTCGATGAGCGTCGGTGAGAACGTCGCCTTCGGGCTGCGTGAGCACACGGATAAGAGCGACGCCGAGATCCGCAGCATCGTCGCGGAGAAACTCGCCCTCGTCGGACTGCCCGATGCGGCAGAGATGATGCCGCAGGAACTTTCGGGCGGCATGAAAAAACGCGTCGGACTCGCGCGTGCGATTGCGACCGACCCCTCCATCATCTTCTATGACGAGCCGAGTTCGGGGCTCGACCCCATCATGACGGCGAAGATCGACGAACTCATCATCAGTATGCAGAAAAAACTCGGCGTGACCTCCGTCGTCGTCACGCACGACATGGCAAGTGCGTGCCGTATCGCCGACCGCATTGCCATGATCTACGACGGGGCACTCATTGCCGTGGACACGACGGAGCGTTTTCAGGACATCAAAGACGAGCGCGTACAGGCATTTTTCCGTACGATGCATCACCGCAAGGAGGCAGGAGCATGAGTGCAGAGGCAAAGGTGGGGGCGTTTACCCTCGGAGGCGTGATCCTCCTGATTGCTGTCGTCGTATTCTTCGGCGGACTGCGCCTCGGCAGCAGCAGCGACTACACGCTGTACGCAGGATTTCACCGCGCCGTCGGGCTGAATCCGGAGGCGCAGGTGCTCCTCTCGGGCGTGCCCGTCGGGCACGTGCAGGACGTTGTGAGCGACGGGACGGGCGTCACCGTCTCCATGATCATAGAGCGTGGGGTGAAGATCCCGCGCGGCTCTGCCGTCACCATCGGGCAGCCCGGCATCATGGGGGATAAATTCATTATCATCACGCCGAACGGAAACAGCGACACATACGCAAACGGCGACTATCTCTACGGCACGGATGAGATGGGGATGGACACGATGTTCGTTGAGCTGAACAAGATGATCGTCCTTGTGCAGGAAATGCTCACCTCCGTCAACGCCATCGTGGGCGCGCCGGGCTTCCAAACCTCCGTCGTGCAGCTCGCCGTCAACATGGAGCACATCACGGCGAACCTCGACGGGCTCACGGCGACGCTGGAGCAGATGGCGGCGGAGAATCGCGGCGACCTGCGCGGCATCCTCGTGAACATGAACACCATGACAGCGAACCTTGCGCAGAGCACGGCGAGCGTCGAGCGCATCATGGCGAACCTTGAGAGCGTCGGAGCAGACCCCGCGACGGCGGAGAACCTGCGCCAGACGCTCGCGAACATTACCGATGCCTCGGGGCGCGTCGCACGCATCGCCGCGGGCATCGAGGCGGTGGCAGGCGACCCGCAGACGCAGGAGGATGCACGAATCCTCATTCACAACGCACGCACGATGACGGACAAGGCGGGTGGGCTGATGGGACGGCTTAGCAGCATCAAGGTCACACCGAAGGTGGACATTATATATAGCGGCAAGGCTGACGACTGGCGGACGAATTTCAACCTCGATGTCGGTGAGCAGCAGGGCATGTACGCCTCCTTCGGTGTGGACGACATCGGCGGCGGGGACAAGGTGAGCGCCCAGATCGGAAAGCGTGGCAGCGCGTTCGGTGCGCGTGCGGGCGTGATCGGCGGCGCCGCAGGTGTCGGTGTCGACGCCTACGCGGGGGATAAATTCAAATTCTCCGCCGATGCCTATAACCCGAACGACCTCACCGTCCGCCTGCGCAGTCAGTATCAGCTCAGCGGCGGCACCTACCTCTTCGGCGAGTGGAATGCGGTGAACGACCACCAACGCCGCGCCTTCTATACGGGCATCCGACAGGAATTTTGAACGTACAGATTGACGTGTGATAAAACATGTATATAATGTAATTATAATCACACGACTAGACTTCGCATGCACGGAGGATGGGGAAATGATCGATCTGTATTTGTCTGATGGTACGGTGCATGGTCGGCGCCTGTTGACTTTATAAAATAAGACAAATGCTCTATAGCAGAAAGGGAGACTGCTGTAGAGCGTTTTTTTATCGAAAATAAACAGATTGTTACGCCTTTTTATGGGTTCTTTTCTTTTATAAAAATGGTTACAATTTAACTTGACATAAGGAAGAAAACAATATATCTTGTTAGGACAATGGAACTAGGGGAAGGCCCAAGGAAGGGAGGGTAGAGGTTCATGCGAGGAAATGTAAAAGGGGACGACATATAGTGCGCTATGTGTCGATTTTTTTGTTGTCCGGAGGATATGCGCTTCCCTCGCTTCTGCCGGTGTATGCGGCGGATGTGACGGTGCCCGAAGTTGTCGTTGATGCGTCTCATCCTGCGGTGACAATGAGTGAGTCGGGACCGATCAATAAGAAAACAACGCCTACCCCGCCGCATCGGGAGCCAAATCGAAACGCCGTGGTCGGCAATGCTGCCGACCTCCCTCTTGCAGGCGATGTGCGTAACGTCGTCGGGAATAAGCTGACGATACGGGTGACCTCTGCGGCGACGATGGCGGGCAAGGGCACGATGCGCACGGCGAAAAAGGACCGTACGGAAAACACCGTGAACCTCGTCGATGGCAAGGTGCGCAATCTCTACGGCGGTTTCACGAATGGCACTGGTCAGACGACGGGCAATACCGTCACCATCGGGGATGGGACGAATGCCCTTCCCACGGGGACGAATATCGCGGGCTACCTCTACGGCGGCAACAAGACCGTCGACACGGACAACAAGCTCGTGGTCAATACTGCGGTCAGCGTCAAGAACATCAAGCATTTCGAGAAAATTAGCTTTAATATCAGCCACGTCTCCAATGCGACAACGCCGCTCCTCAAGCTCACCGACGGCGTGCAGACGAGCGGGCTTGACTGGGATAAAGTGGAAGTCACAGGCGCGAACGATTTCGTGCCGAGTACGTATCGGACGCGTCTTGCGACACTTATGCACAACGACCAAGGTATCGACTTTACGAAAGCGGGCGTCAATACTTACAACCCCATTCGTACGAAGAATCGCGAGAGTGGCGATCTTGAGTATACGATCGACACGGATAACCCAACGGTGACGGCGGCGAAAGAGGTCTATGTGGACGGCTTCCGCTTCCGCCACAACAAGGGCACGGACGGAAAGGGCGCAAAGCACCTCGCTTCGGACGGCACGGTCGCGGCAGCCTACGGCGCGAACGTCACGGTAAAAGACGGTGCGGCGCAGGACAATGCAGCAGACATCTCAGGTGACACGGTGACGGGCAACGCCTACGGTGGTGCGCTCACGGCTGTCGCTGTGACGAAGAATGCCGCGGGAGGCAGTGCGCACATCACGGGCGGCTCGGTTGGAGGAAATGTTTACGGCGGAGCCATTACGGATGCGGCTGCGAGTGAGAACGTGACGGGAAGCTCCGTCCATGTCGCGGGCGGCACGGTCTCCGGTACGGCCTACGGCGGGCATAATGCCGGCACGGGTAACACGCTCGCCATCTACCCTGGACAGTCGGCCATCCACGATTTTTCCGGTGTGCAGAAACTGCGCTTCTACCTGCCGAATGACGCACGGGCAAGCTATACGCCCATGCTACAGCTCGGCGTTGCTGCGAAGGATATCCGCAATCTCAATATCGGTGTCGGCTTCTCGGGAAGCGCGCCCGTGTTGCACGGAAACGATGTAATCAGCCTCATGAAGACACTGCCGGGGGGAACTCTGCTGACTGATGCGGATATCGCGAATCAGATTGAGGGCACGCAGGGCGTTACGATGCGCTATCAGTTCGCACTTCAAAAGCGCGGCACCGATGAGCTCGTCCTCACCCTCATCGGCGCTGCGATGAACGACCAGACTAAGTCCCTCGTCGAGCCGCGTTGCGGTGCGACGGACTTCATCAATCGTGGGGCCGACCTTCTGGCGGCGTCGGGGATTTCCTCGGCGGCGAAGGAGGGCGGTCGGGCGGAGGACGACGAAAAGCGCGGCTATCAGCTATGGGCGGCGATGAGCCAGGGGACGATGCGCGCCGAGACGGGCTCCTATGTCACGACGAACGGCTACAACCTTAGCGCCGGCTGGGCAAAGGAGGGGAGGCTCAGGGCGGCTAAGACACTCTTTACCCCGTTTGTGGAGTACGGCAGGGGCACGTATCACACATATCTCGACGACGGCACACATGGCAACGGCAAGATCAGTTACCTTGGTGCAGGCCTCATGGGCGCATCGAACGCCCGGACGGATGCTGGGCGGAGGCGGCGCTGCACGGCGGAAGAGTACGAAGCAGCTATAGCGGTGATGTCTCTGTCGGGACGGTCTCGACCTACGACAGCGAAAATGCCTACTGTGCGGCGCATATCGGCATCGGAAAGACGCGGCTGCTCCGCGCGGGTGATACACTGAACACCTACCTGCGATACTTCTATTCACGGCAGGATGGCGTCAGTGCATAGCTCAATACAGGCGAAATATATGATTTTGATGCGGTTGCGTCGCATCGAATGAGAGTCGGATTCACCTTCTTGCACTGCGAGGATACGGGCAAGGAGATCTATGCGGGTCTTGCGTACGAGTACGAATTTGACGGCGAGGGTGCAGCATCCTATCAGGGGCTTGCCACGGACAGCCCTGCCCTGCGCGGCGGCAGCACGATGGTCGAGCTGGGCTATCGCTTTATCCCGCCGGACAGCCGTCTATCTTGGCACATCCACATGGCGGGCTGGCAGGGAACGCGGCGCGGCATGACGGGGAACCTCCAGGTCAGCTGGGCACTTTGATTCAGTGCCATATGGGACTGCTGCACGTGCGGCAGTCCCTCTTTTGTCTCCTTGTCAAGGACGCTCGAAAATGATAGAATAAATAGGATGCAATTCTGCATCAACAAAGGGGAGCGTATGCATCTGAAAATCCGCATTCTTGACAAGTATATATTTCGTGAGGTCTTTCTGTCCTTTCTCTTTGCCATCTGTGCGTTCTCGGCAGTTTTCATCGGCTCGGGCACGCTTTTTCGCATTGCACAGTACATCACGGACTATGGGGCATCCCTGCCGTCCGTCATAAAGATATTCGTGTTTAGTCTGCCCGGGGTCGTCATGTGGACGTTCCCAATGTCGATGCTCCTCGCAAGTCTTCTGACGTTTGGCCGGCTCTCCTCGTCGAGCGAGATCACGGCAATGAAGTCCTGCGGCATCGGCTTCGGTCGTATTGCTGCGCCCGCGATTTTGCTTGGCTTTCTCGTGAGCGTCGGCGCGATCCTCTTCAACGAGCACGTCGTTCCACGCGCGAATACGGCGTACCGCAACGTGATCTACTACGAGATCGAGGGCAACTCGGGCATGAAGTCGCAGGAGCACGTCATCATCAAGGAGATCGAGGGCGGGCAGATCAAGCGTCTCGTCTACGCGCGCTCCTACAATGCCGAACAGCAGCAGCTGACGGGGGTCAGCCTGCAGATTTTCGGCGCGGACGGCAAGGTCTCGCACGTCGAGAACGCCGAGTACGCTGAGTGGACGGGCAGCGAGTGGATCATGCACAAGGGGGATGTCTACGACATCGCAGATGAACATCTCGAGCGGCGGATGCGTTTTGAGACACAGGTGCTCCCCGTGGAGAAGGATCCACGCCAGATCATCCGTGAGCAGAAATCCCCCGAGGAAATGACGATGCGCGAGCTGCGCCATCAGATCGCGCTCATGCAGACGCAGTATGTCAACACGAGCAAGCTCGAGGCGGAGCTCTATCAGCGCGTCTCCGTCCCCATGGCGAGCCTGATCTTTACGCTGATCGGCGTGCCGCTCGGGCTCCAGCCGACGCGCAACTCGTCCTCGGCAGGATTTGCGATGAGCGTCATCATCATCTTTATCTACTACGCGCTGATGACCATGGGAAATGCCTTTGCACGCGGCGAGGTGCTTCCGCCGATGCTTGCCGTATGGATTCCAAACATCGTCGGCATCATCGCGGGCATCATCCTCCTGCGGCGCGCATCGCGCTGAGGTTCGCTGCTGCTCTTGCCTGACGCATGAAGGAGGTGACGTCATGTACGGTGTTACGCTGATTCTCGTGCTCGCTGTCGTCGGCGGCGTCATCGCTGTCATCGGCGACCGGCTCGGCACGCGCATCGGAAAGAAAAAACTTACGCTCTTTGGGCTGCGCCCGCGCCATACGGCGGTGGTCGTCACGATCTTTACGGGCGTCTGCATCACGACGGTGACCTTCGGCATCCTCGCGGCGGCATCGGAGAATGTGCGGACAGCGCTCTTTGGCATGGATCGGCTGAACGCCATGATCGCGGACACGCGTGCGGCACTCGATGCGACGGCATCGGCACTCACCTCGGCGGAGGATGCAAAGCAGCAGGCGGATGCGGAACTCGTGAAGTCCGAGGAGGAGATCGCCGGATTGCGCAGTGAACAGGACGATCTGCGTGCAGAGTCGGATCGCCTCTCGGCGGGCAACCGTGCGCTCATGATGGAAAAGGAAGGGCTGATCTCGCTCAACGGGCGGCTCTCGGGCGAGAACGCCAAGCTCCTGACGGACATCGACGAGCTCGGTGTGCGTGCCAATGTCCTGCGCGAGAACATCGTGAACCTGCGCGAGGGCAACATCGTCTATCAGGCGGGGGAGATTATCGCGAGCGGAACGATTCCCGCGGGGCTGACGCGTGACGAGGTGGAGCGCGGGCTGGAGGGCATCGCGCAGCTCGGCACGCGCAACGCCTCGACCCGCCTCGGCGAGAACCACACGGATCAGGATATATGGATCTACGGGCCGGAGTATGAGTCGGCGGTTCAGACCATCATGCACAGCCCCGTGGACATGGTCGTGCGCATCGTCGCGGCGGGCAATCTCGTGCGCGGCGACGAGATCCGCGCGACCATCCAGCTGTACCCGAACCGCATCATCTATCGCGGCGGTGAGCTGATCGCCGCGCGTGTCTACGCACCGGAGGGACAGGGACCAGCCGCGGAGCAGGCGGTCGTCTCCTTCCTGCGCGATGTGAACGAGGCGGCGTCGGCAAAGGGGATTCTCCCCGATCCGATCCGCGGGACGGTCGGCGTGATCGAGGGGGCGGAGTTCTATGGCCTCGTGCAGGAGCTGATGGCGCATACGGGGAACGTCGTTCTCTCCGCCTACGCGGCGGCTGATACGGATGCGATGGGGCCCCTGCGCCTGCGCTTCAAGGTCGAAAGTGAGAGCGGCAGTTGAGCGGCGCAGTTCTCGCCGTTGATCCCGGGCGAGAGAAATGTGGCGTCGCTGTCCTCTCGGCAGACGGCACAGTGCTCCTGCAGGAGGTCGTGCCGACGACGCAGCTCACAGCGACGGCGGCGCGTCTCATCCATACGTACGCACCGACGGTGATCATGGGCAACGGGACGACGAGTGCAGCGGCAAGGGCGCGCATTGAGGAACTCGGCACGGAGGTCACTCTCGTCGATGAGTATCGTACGACGGACGCGGCAAAGGCGGCCTACTGGACGGCGCACCCGCCGCGCGGCTGGCGGCGGCTCATGCCGCGCGGGATGCTTGTGCCGCCCGTGCCGGTGGACGATTTCGTCGCCGTGATACTTGCACAGCGATATTTGACAGAAGTGTCGCAATAAAGTAAGATGAAACTATATACATCTTTAAGGAGAGCAATCATTCATGCCCGATAATGTCTTAGCCTTTCTGGTCGCGCTCGGCGTGGCCCTCCTGTTGACCCCCGCTGTGATCGCCTTTGCGCGCCGCACGGGGGCACTCGACAAGCCCAACGCGCGCAAGGTGCACGTGCGCCCCATCCCGCGCATCGGCGGCATCGGCATCTATGCGGCGTTCATGGTGTCGATTCTCGTCCAGCTCACCTTCGTTGACCTCGCGTCCGAGTACATGACGAGTCTCATCGGACTCATGGTCGGCGGCACGATCATCGTCGCCATCGGCATCATCGACGACTACTGCGACCTGCCGGCAAAGGTGAAGCTGCTCGGGCAGATCATTGCGGCGGCCGTGGTCGTTATCGGATTCGATGTGCGCATCGACGTCATCACCGACCCGCTCGGCGACTATATCTACCTTGAGTTCCTTGCGATCCCGGCAACGATTTTCTGGATCGTCGGGCTGACGAATACGGTCAATCTCATCGACGGGCTGGACGGGTTGGCGGCGGGGGTCTCCTCCATCGCCGCGCTGACGATCTTCCTCGTTGCCATGGAGGAGGGCATACCGCCCGTCGCCATGGTCACCATTGCGCTCGCGGGGGCTGCGATAGGCTTCCTCTACTACAACTTCAACCCTGCGCGCATCTTTATGGGCGACACGGGGAGTATGTTCCTCGGCTTCATGCTCGCGGGCATCTCCGTCGTCGGTGCGGTCAAGAGCGCGGCGACCATCGCCCTCATCGTGCCGATTCTCGCGCTCGGCCTGCCGATCCTCGACACGACGTTTGCCATCGTCCGGCGCGCGCGCAACCACCGCCCGATCTTCAAGCCCGACAAGGGACATCTGCACCACCGCCTTCTCGCACACGGGTTCAGTCAGAAACAGGCGGTGCTGCTCATGTATGTCGTCAGCGCGCTGTTCGGCCTGTGTGCACTCGCTCTGACGGCGGTCAGCATCCAAGCGGCGGCACTCATCATACTGCTCGTCGCAGCGGCGGTATTCGTCGGCGCGCGCAAGCTGGGCATCCTCGGCATGGATGCGCCGCAGAAATAGCGTGTAAGAGAAAAGAGAGCTATGTGTCCCCCAGCGAACCTTAGTGAAGCATGTGAGTAAAGTGCGCGGTACGCCCCGACGGACTTCTTTCATTCAAGCGAAGCGCGTTTAAGAAGTTCGTCGGTATTTCAGCGTACAAGCACACGATCACATGCGGAACGAGGCGTTCACGGGGGCACATACGACAGTTTTATATACATGCTGCTATTCGCAGAGAGGAGCAGAGGAGAATGACCGGCAAAATCAAAGTCATGTCGATCTTTGGGACGCGCCCGGAGGCGATCAAGATGGCGCCCGTCGTCATGGAGCTGGCGCGCCATCCAGAGGAGATTGAGACACAGACGCTCGTGACGGCACAGCATCGGGAGATGCTCGATCAGGTGCTCCATCTCTTTCACATCGTCCCCGACTACGATCTCAACATCATGGCGGCGGGACAGACACTCTTTGACATCACCACGCGTGCAATGCAGGGCATCAACGAGGTGTTCCAGAAGGATCGCCCCGACCTCGTCCTCGTCCACGGCGATACGACGACGACCTTTGCGGGGGCACTCGCCGCGTTCTATCATCAGATCCCCGTCGGACACGTTGAGGCGGGACTGCGGACGCACGACATCTACTCCCCATTCCCCGAGGAGATGAACCGTCGCCTGACGGGCGGCATCGCGACGCTGCACTTTGCCCCGACGCCGACGGCACACGATAATCTAGCGGCAGAGGGCGTGCCCGAGCGGCGCATCTTCGTCACGGGCAATACCGTCATCGACGCGTTGCATCATACCGTACGCCCCAACTACGTCCTCCCACCGGAGCTTTCGCAGGTGGACTTTGAGCACCACCGCGTCCTCCTCGTGACGACGCATCGCCGCGAGAACCTCGGCGAGCCGATGCGCCACGTCTACCGTGCCATTCACGACATCGTGGACGAGATGGGGGACGTGGAGGTCATCTTCCCCGTACACCGCAATCCGAAAGTACGCGAGATCGTACGTGAGGAGCTGGGCGGGCTGGCGCACGTTCACCTCATCGACCCACTGGAGTACGAACCGTTCGCCAATCTCATGGCACGTGTGGACATCGTGCTTACGGACTCGGGCGGGATTCAGGAGGAGGCACCTGCGCTCGGCAAGCCTGTCCTCGTCCTGCGCGACACGACGGAACGCCCCGAGGCGGTGACGGCGGGCACGGTGCATCTCATCGGCACGGCGCAGGAGCGTGTCTACGCCGAGACCAAGCGTCTCCTCACCGATCAAGCGGCATACGCGGCAATGGCGGAGGCAGTCAATCCCTACGGCGATGGGGAGGCGGCACGCCGCATCATCGAGGCAGTTCTCTACCACGCGGGACACATCCACACGCCGCCGGAGCCCTTTCGCGGCGCGTGACGGCTCGGTGTGAGAGAGGAGGGAACACCGATGCAGGAAAAGAAGCCAATGCCGTCGGGGATGGCAGAGGCCATGCGCGCCTTTGGACTGCTCTCGGGGGTCGGCATCTACTTTGTCGTCTTTCTCGGCATCTTCCTCTTTCTCGGCCAATGCGCCGATGATTTTCTCGGGACGGGGCGCGTCTGCACCATCATGGGCATCCTCCTCGGCTTTCCAGCCGCGATCTACTCACTCTATCGGCAGCTGAAGTATTTCAAGCTGGTGTAATGGGACTGCTGCACGCCCCCATCGGCTCGCTGCGCTCGCCACTTCCCCCGTAGATGGGGGAAGCTATTATGCCGTTACTTCCCGAAGCCTTCCCCGTTATGACGGGGAAGGGGGACCGCGTGAGCGGTGGAAGGGGCACAAAGGCGGGGCTGTTGCACGAGAATTTTAGATTCGTGCAGCAGCCCCATTGGAATTTATGGGAGATATATGACATGGGGAACAAGACAGTAAACGATGTCATGCAGAAAATGATTGCTTACTCGGAGGGCAATCTGCACGATATAGCACACTTTATGAAGGTCTATGCCTTTGCCCGCACGATCGGCATCGCGGAGAATCTTACGCCGACGGAGCAGGAGACCGTGGAGATCGCCGCGATCCTGCACGACATCGCCTGCCCTCTCTGTCGCGAGAAATACGGCAATACGAACGGCAATCATCAGGAGGAGGAGGGGGGCCCTCTGACGGAGGAGTTCCTCAAGGACATCGAACTCCCTGCGGGGATGGCGGAGCGCCTCGTCTACCTCGTCAGCCACCACCATACGTATAACGATGTGGACGGGCGCGACTATCAGATCCTCCTTGAGGCGGACTTTCTCGTCAACGCCGACGAGAGCCACATGGGGGCTGCGGCGATACGCAACTTCCGCGACCACGTATTCAAGACGGCGACGGGCACGCATCTGCTCAAGACGATCTATCTGTAAAGGAGTGTGGACAATGGCTGTTGTTATGGATGTCAATGTTTCTCTAGATCGTGATGTGAAAGAACGGAGCGAGGCGCTGTATGGTGAACTTGGCGTGGATCTGACGACAGCAATCAATGTATTTCTTCGTCAGTCACTTCGTGTCGGAGGATTTCCGTTCGAGGTACGTATGGATGTTCCGAACAATGAAACTTCCGCAGCACTGATGGAAGCAGAACATCTTTTGCACGATCCATCAGTCAAGCGATACTCCGATGTTGAGGAAGCGTTGAGGGTACTCAAAGCATGAAGAACCTCGATATCGTATGGACAAGTCAGTTTAAGAAAGACTATAAGGCGGCGATGAAACGCCGTCTACCCATAGAGCTTCTTGATGATGTGATTCGCAGCTTGGCTCGCGGAGAGCTTCTTCCAGATAGGAATAGAGATCATGCTCTGCTCGGTCGATGGCGTGGTTATCGTGAATGCCACATTCAGCCCGATTGGCTGCTCATCTATCGTGTTGAAGATACTATGCTGATGTTGACGCTTGCACGAACGGGTACCCATAGCGATCTGTTTGGTGCTTGAGATACATTAAGGAATTGCTAAAAAAACGATGAAAACGCCCCGCAGGCCAGTCCTGCGGGGCGTTGCTGTATATTCGGCTGTATCTTGGTTGTTCGCTCAGCTCTGTTCCGTCATGGCGGCGGCGAGTGCTGCGCCGAGAGCGGAGCCGGCGTTTTCGAGGATGATCTGGATGTTGACCGCCTCATCGAGGAGGAGCTTATCGAGTGCGCCGCGCAGATGATGCGCGACGAGAGGCACCTTTTCATAGACCGAGCCGTCCACGGCGATGAACTGGTTCTCTGCCTTTGTCTCACCCGCGCGGTGACGGATGATGCCCGCATAGGTCGCGGCGACGATGTGCGCGGAGCGCTGGATCACCGTCCCCGCGAGATCCTGCATGAGGGCACGGTCGGCGGCGGAAAAGGTCATGCCCGTCTTGGCCTCGATGATCGCGCCCGCGGCGTGGCGGTCGAGGAAGGCATCTGCCACGATGGCAGAGAGCTCGATGCTCGTGAAGGGATACGAGGCTCCCTCCTCCCCGAGGAGATCGGCGAGTGCCGAGCCGTAGAGCATCCCGAGGTAGCGTCCCGATACCATCTTTTCGAGCCGCTGTGCACCGGGCTGCTCGGAACAGGCGTCGATGGCATCATCGTATTTCGAGAAGGGGAGGCGGTTGAATCCGCCCGACTCCATGTTGATGACCATTGGCTTCTCGCTGCCGTCCGCGAAGTTCTCGAAGTAGCAGGTGTTCTGCCCCGTGGCGTAGATCGAGCCGATGTAGGTGTGCTCGCGCTTGTACGCCGCCGCAAGGAGCACGGCAACCGTGTCGTTGATGACGGCGACGGGCACGACGTTCTTCATGCCGCGCCGCATGAGTGCATCCTCGAGGAGATCGTTTACGACCTTGCCCTCGACGCCCTTCGTGGCGAACTCCTTCGTCCAAGTGATGAGCCGCGCGTTGCAGAGGTTCGTCTGCTCCGAGGGGAAGGAGAAGGTGTGGCCGAGCAGATACTTGGTCTCGTGGTCGCCCTCGATTGCCTCGTCGATGATTTCGGCGAGGAAGTCGAACATCTCATCCGCCGTTGCATCCGCGCAGACGTAGTCGTAGACGCCGGGAAGCGTGAGCGGCTTGGCGACCTTGCTTTCGACCTTGTACTTGCCGCTGCCGTCGAGGCGGAGGCGGACGGCGCGGACGTTCGTCCCGCCGAAGTCAAGCGCGAGGAATGTGCCGATCTCCTTACCCGTCGGCAGACTCGCGAACGTGCGGAGCATCCGCAGGCTCGCACCCTTTTCGTGCGCAAGACCTGCGTGCATCTCAGTGCGAAAATCATCGGCAATGTGGTGCAGCGTATCGTCGTCCAAGGTAAAGGCTGCCTTGATTTCCTTAAATTTCTTATGATCCAGACCCATGATTTTCCTCCTGTCTTAGGGAAGCACTGATAAATTCAGCACCGCCGTCTTAGCCCATCTTTTTCGCCCTGCCTGTGTCGACAAATCCTCCACATAGCCTCTGCTATGCGTCCGGTTTGTCTCCTTGACAGGACAAAAAATCTGCACTAATCCGACGGACTTCATTTTATCAGCGATTCCCTCAGCAAAAATGATCGAGCATCGCACCGACGCTCGGGAATACCGCGCGCGCCTGTTCCTGAATCGCGGGGCGCGCTGTAGTCAGTGAAAACCCGTCAAATGCCTTCAGCATGGGCAGGTCATTCGTCTCATCACCGATGGCGTAGATCTCCGCATCATCCCAGCCCATGACGCGGAGGAGGGTACGAATGCCCTCGTCCTTGCCGATGCCGGCGGGCGTGATGTCGAGGCTGCACGCGTTCGGAAAGGCATGGATGAGGTCGCCGAGCTTCGCATTCAGTACCTCTGCGCACGCATTGGACTGCTCCGGCTCCGGAAAGCCAAGCGAGAACTGATGGATCTTCGTCAGCCCCGCGATGTCGGATTCCTCAATGTAGGTGATGGGGAAGTCCCACTCCTTTGCCTCGCGCTCGATCCACGAGCCCTCGGAATGGTGGCAGAGGTAGGTCGTCTCTGCCGCCGAGAAGGCGAAGTGGAACGATTTCTGCGCCGTCGGCTCGGCGGCGATTGCCGTCAGCGCGCGCGGTGCGATCTCCGCCTGAAACCGTACACTGTCGTCCGTGCCGCGGATGATGCCGCCATTGTTGCAGACCGTGTAGTCGAATTCAACGCCGTAGGCGCGCAGCTGCGGGACGAGCATCCCGTAGTCACGCCCTGAGACGACGCCGAATTTATGCCCCGCCGCGCGCCAGCGGGCGATGCCCTCCTTCGTCTCGGCGTCGATTTTGCCGCCGCGCAGGAGTGTCCCATCATAGTCGCTTGCCGCTACTTTCATCCGATTTCCTCCTCATAGACGATGGCTTCGAGCGGGCGCAGCGCGTACAGCGGCGCATCCGCATAGTTTCCGATGAGGCGCGTTCCGCGCTGCAGCTCTGCGGGGAGCGCTGCCTGCTCTGTCGTAAAGTTGACCGCTGTGACCGTGCGGCGGTTCCCCTCCGTCCGCGCAAACGCATAGAGCTGTTCGCTGTCCTTCAGCAGTTCCTCATACTTGCCGCGCAGCAGAAGCGGATGTTCCGTCCGCAGGCGGATGAGTTTCTTGTAGTAGGCGAGAACGGAGTCCGCATCCTTTTCCTCTGCCGCCGCGTTGACAACAGGATAGTTCTCGTTGACAGGCAGCCATGGCGTGCCCGTCGTAAAGCCCGCATGTGCGGTATCATCCCACTGCATCGGCGTGCGTGCATTGTCGCGGCTGTTGAAATGAACGAAGGACAGTGCCTCAGTGGGGGGGTATCCCTCCGCGCGCGCCAGTTCGTACTGTCCGTGCGAGGAGATGTCGTCATAGTCGGAGATGCTGTCCCATGCGACGTTCGTCATGCCGAGCTCCTCGCCCTCGTAGATGAAGGGCGTGCCGCGCAGGGTGAGCAGCACCGTGGCGAGTGCCTTTGCTCCGAGGACGGGGTCGGCGTCCTCGGGGAGGAAGTAGTTCACCGAGCGCGCGCGGTCGTGGTTCTCAAAGTAGATCGGGCACCAGCCCTCGCGGGCGACCCCCGCCTGACTTGCGGAGAGCGCCGCCTTGAGCTTCGTCAGCTTCCACGGCTGCATCTTGCACCATGTCTCGCCGCTTTCGTAGGGGACGAGGACGTGGGCAAACTCAAAGAGCATGGAGAACACGCCGTTTTCGCCGACCCAGTCGGGGAGTTCTGCGGGGCTGACGCCGTTCGCCTCACCGACGGTGAAGATGTCGTGTCCGTCAAATACCTCGCGGCGGAACTCATGGAGGAAGTCCAGAATGCCAGGCGTATTGACCGTCATCGTGTGGACGCTCACCATGCCGTCTGCCGCATCGGGTGTGCCGTCGGTGAAGACGGCTGGTTTCTTGATGTAGGTGATCGCGTCGATGCGGAATCCGCCGACGCCCTTGTCGAGCCAGAAGTTCGCAGCGCGGTAGAGGGCGGCGCGTACCTCCGGGTTCTCCCAGTTGAGATCGGGCTGCGCCTCGGCAAATGTGTGCAGGTAGTACTGCCCGCGCTCGGGGCAGTATGTCCACGCAGAGCCGCCGAAGATGCCGCGCCAGTTCGTCGGCGCACTGCCGTCCTCCTTCGGGTCGCGCCAGATGTACCAGTCACTCTTTTCGTTGGTGCGGCTGGAGCGCGACTTCAGGAACCATGGATGTTGGTCGGAGCTGTGGTTGTAGACGAGATCCATGATGATGCGGATGCCGCGCTCCTTTGCGCCTGCGATCAGCTCCTCCATCTGGTGCATCGAGCCGAAGTCGTGATTGATGCCCGTGTAGTCACTGATGTCGTAGCCGTTGTCGATCATGGGGGACGGGTAAACGGGGGTGAGCCAGACCGCGCCGACACCGAGCTCCTTCAGATAGTCGAGCTTTTCCGTGATGCCGCGCAGGTCGCCCGTCCCGCTGCCCGTCGTGTCGTTGAAACTCTTCGGGTAGATTTGATAGACGGCGGTGTTCTGCCACCATTTGTACTCGTTCATCGCAGACCCTTTCCTTTCCCTATTTTTCCTATTATCGAGACGCCTTGTTGTTGTTGCACAACAGCATAGTGTTTCTCAGAACGTCAGCACGGGCGTCTCTCCTGCCTTTGCATCCATGCCTGTCGTCTTCTTCATCAGCGGATACTCGCCGGAGTTCGTCACCGCCATGATGACCGTATCCTGATAGCCCGCGTCGTGGATCACCGTGCGGTCGAACGTCACGAGCGGCGTTCCTGCCTTCACGTGGTCGCCCATCGCGACGTGCATCTCAAATCCCTTGCCCTCGAGCTTCACCGTATCCACGCCGATGTGGATGAGCATCTCTGCACCGTTGTCCATGCGCAGACCTACCGCATGACGGCTGTCCTCCATGACCATCGTCACCTCGGCATCCGCCGGTGCAACGACGACACCTTCCGTCGGCTCGACGGCAACGCCGTCGCCCATCATCTTCTGTGAGAACATCTCATCCTTGACCTCGGTCATGTCGATGACATGTCCCGTCGTGACCGCGTTGATCGCGACGGATTTCTCCGTGCCGACCGCCGTCTCTGCCGCATCCGATGCGGGGGCGGTGAGCAGTGCCTCAAAACGCTCGCGGATCTGCGGCACCGAGAGTCCGACAATGACTTGGAATGCGTGACCGTTGCGCACCAGACCATGTGCGCCTGCATCCGTAAAGGCAACCGCCGGGGCAACGCGCTCGGGGTCTCTGACCGTGACGCGCAGACGCGTTGCACAGTTCGTCACATCGACGATGTTCGACGGGCCGCCGAGCCCTTCGAGGAATGCCTTTGCCTTTACATCGCGCTCATCGAGCTTCATGCTCGGCGCAGCGGCACCGTCCGCAGCGGCACCCGCCTGTTTTGCCTTGTAGTCCGCCTTCGTAAAGAGCTTGTCCTCCACCGCATCATCCGTGCGTCCCGGCGTTTTGTAGTCCTTCAGCAGAATAACCCAGCGGAATACAAAGAAGTAGATGGCAGTGAAGCACAGTCCGATGACGATCTGCGTGATGTACTCCGTATAGTGATATGGGAAGAGCGGAATCCAGTTCTGCACGAATGCGTCGATCAGACCGCCGCCGAAGTTCCCCGACAGTCCGAAGGAGTAGAGGGTTGCCGACAGTGTTGCCGAGAGCAGTGCGTGAATCAGATAGAGCAGAGGAGCGACAAAGAGGAAGGTGAACTCCAGCGGCTCCGTGATACCGCAGAGCATCGCCGTAATCGTCGCGGGGATGAGAAGCGCCGCCGTCTTTTTCTTCTTCTCGGGCTTGGCGCAGACATAGATCGCGAGTGCCGCACCCGGCAGGCCAAACACCTTGCCGCTGCCGTGGAGGGCAAAGCCGCCCTCGGGAAAGAGGTCGCGCAGACTCTGCGCGCTCGTCATGAAGTCATTGATATGTCCGAGCCAGTATGCTTGAATGCCGCCGTCCACAATCGCGGGGCCGTACATGAAGGGCAGATAGATGAAGTGATGCAGACCGGCGGGCAGGAGGATTTTCTCCGAGAACGTGTATGCCCAGACACCGACGATGCCGCTGGTTTTGAGGAAAAACTGAAAGTGCTCGATGGCGTGCTGGATGGCAGGCCAGACAAAGCAGAAAATGAGTGCCATCGGAATCATCACGACGAAGCCGATCGCGACGACGAACGCAGGCCCCTTGAAGATGCCGAGCCAGTCCGGAATGTCCGTATCATAGAAGTGATTGTGCAGGAACGCCGTGCAGCAGGCGATGAAGATCGCACCGAGCATGCCCATGTCGAGCGTCTTGATGTTGGCGATCATCGCAAGCCCCGTGCCGGGACCTGCCGCCTGACTGTAGTCCACGCCGAACACATCCGCATGGAGCGTCAGGAAACCTGCGATGAAATAGTTGAACAGCATATAGATGACGAACGATTCCATCGCACAGCGTGCCGGCTCCTTTTTGGCAAAGCCGATCGGCACGGCAATGGCGAAGAGGATCGGCATCTGGGCGAAGACCGTCCACGCACCCTGCTCGACCACATACCAGAAATCATACCAGACCGTACCCTGCGCGGCGATGCTGCCGAGCAGCCCTGTGTTTTTGCACACGATGGACACCGCCACCGTGAGACCGAAGAATGCAAACAGAATGACGGGCGTATACATTGCGCCGCCGAACCGCTGCATGTTCTGCATAATGACATCCTTGCTGAGTGTCATGTGCCTTCTCCTCCTTAAGCTCATTCCTCAACGGCATAAAAATGTTATCTTTACGATAATGCAAAAATGCCGCAAAAGCAATAGCTTCGCGGCATTTAGGAGAGATGTACAGAGGTCGTACCGAAGTACATGGTGTGAAATTTGTTACATCACTGTGCACTCCTCGGCATAGAGCCGATAGTGGACGTACCAGATCTCGAGCAGGAGGAAATAGGCGAGCATGGACTTGAACTGGAGACGCGCCTCGTTCTCGGGCAGATTGAACTCTGCGGGCATGACGTAGAGGTTCTCTGTGGAGCGGCTGGCGAGCGTGTTGCGGCGCATCTCCGTGATGGAGAGGACGGGGATGCCCTTCAGGTTCAGCTGCTCCGCGAACTCCACCGTGCGCGCCGACTCGCCCGAGAGCGAGATGAAGATAAAGAGATCGTCCGGCCCCGCCTCCTGGTAGACGGAGTAGAACTCCTCGCGCCCCGCGATCTCATAGATAAAGATATTGTCATAGAAAAAGAGCCGTTTCAGCTCCTGCATCACGTTCGTCTGCACGTAGCCAGAGGCGTAGCCAAAGACGCGGTGCGCCCCGTTCATCAGGCGGCTCGCCCGCGTGTAGTCGCGCTGCATCAGCGCACGCCACGTTTGATCGTAGAAACCGCTGAGCGCCGTGCGGACATCCTGCGGCGGTACTGCGGCAGGGGCAGCCTCCATGCGCATGATCGCCTTCATCTCGCCGAACCCGTCAAAGCCGAGCTTCTGTGCAAAGCGTACGACCGAGGCACTCGAGACGGCGCACGCCCGTGCCAGCTCGTGGATGGAGGAGCGGCTCGCCGCCGCGCGGTTGGCGTCGATGTAACGCCAGATGCAGCGATCTGCCTCACTCAGTTCACGCAGGTGCGCATTGATTCGCTCCGTGAGCATGGCGCATCCCCTTTCATCTCATATATTTCTTTCATTATAGCATATACTGCACCGATGTGCGCGCCTTTGTTGCGCTCTGCAGCGGTCTTTGTTATAATGAGAACATTGTATCGAACGGGAGAGGGGCGATGATGTGATACGGCTGATTTTTTCAGATATGGATGGGACGCTCTTGGATGAGAACGGGCGGCTGCCGGAGGAGTTCGGCGATCTCTATGCGCGGCTGAAGGAGCGCGGCATCCGCTTTGCCCCCGCCTCGGGACGGCAGTACGCATCGCTCCGACGGACGTTCGCTCCGTGGAAGGACGAGCTGATCTTCGTCGCGGAGAACGGGACAATGGTGATGGAGGGCAGCAGGGAGATCTTTTCGAGCGGGATTGAGCGGACGCTTGTGCTCGATGCCCTGGGGACGGGCATGGAGATTCCCGGTGTGCAGATAGTCATGTGCGGGAAAAAGAGCGGCTACATATTGTCACGCGACAATGTACCGGCATTTCGCCATGAGCTGGATCAGTACGTTACAGTGTCGTCGGTCGTAGAGGACTTCGCCGGCGTAGACGATGTCCTGATAAAAATCTCGCTCTGTGATCTTACAGGACACGCCGAGACCTCTATACTGCCGACGATGCAGCAGTACAGAGACCGCCTGCAGGTTACGCTCTCGAGTACGAAGTGGATCGATCTCTTTAACCTCGGTGTCAGCAAGGGAACAGCCGTCGCGCAGATTCAGCGGCAGCTCGGTATTGCGCCCGAGGAGTGTGCGGCGTTTGGCGACTACGACAATGACCTTGAGCTGATGGATGCCGTGCACTACAGCTTTGCGATGGAGAACGCCCTGCCCGCCGTCAAGGAGCGTGCGCGCTACCGTGCGCCGAGCAATCGCGAGCACGGCGTGATAGAGGTCTGCGAGCGCATTCTCGCGGGGGAGTTTGACTGAGGTGTCATATGCGCTTTGACTATCACATGCATCTTGAGTACGGCTCGTACGATGAGGACTACGCGGAGGGATTCTTCCGTGCGGCAGAGCAGCGCGGCGTCTATGAGATCGGCTTTTCGGAGCACTCCCATACCTTTCCTGAGTTCGAGCAGCTCTACTATGACGATCTTATCTTGGACGACAGTACTGTGGGACAGTTTCAGCGGAAATGGCTGAAAAAGAACAAGTTCAAGTACACGCTTGACGAGTATTTTTCCTTTATTGAAAAGCTGCGGAAAAAGCACAAGGTGCGCGCGGGCATCGAGGTCTGCAATTTCCGCGATCAGGCGGCGGCCGCAAAGATTCTCGCCGCCTATCCGTTCGACTATGTGATCGGCTCGGTGCACTTCCTGCACGGCTGGGCGTACGACACAGAGGCCATCGTGGCGGAGTGGGACAACCACCCGCTGACGGAGATCTACGAGTGGTATACGGAGGAGGCAGAGCACCTCGCGGCGGCACATCTCTACGACGTGCTCGGGCATCCGTTCAACATCCGCCTGTATCGTCACTTTCCAACGTTCGATGTGACGCCGTATCTCGAGCGCGTGGCGGCGGCGATGGCAGCGGCAGATATGATCGTCGATCTCAACACGGGGACGTACTATCGCTATCCGGTGCACGAGTTTTCGCCGTATCCGGACTTTATGCGCGTGGCACATGCGCACGGCCTGCCGCTCATCACGACATCGGATGCGCATAAGCCCGAGGACTGTGCGCGTTATAATGAGGAGGCAGTGCAGTATGCCCGCTCCTTTGGCTATACGGAGCAGATTCACTTTACGGGCGGGCGCACGCGTGAGAGCGTCCCGCTGATCTGATGCACAGCGTCGAGAGAGGAGAGCAACGGATGAGTGCAGTGAGATCGTTTTGGATGGGGGCGGCGACGCTCCTCCTTTCCCTGCTCATGTTCTGCCCTGCGGTGCTTGCCGACGAGGGGCAGACGTGGGTCTGGCTGAGCTCGAACGACAGGTACTCGAAATACTACGCACCCGCCTCTGTCCGCATCGCCCAGAGTGTGGCGACGAGTGACGGCAGAGCGGTGGCGACGGAGATCGAGGCAGAGATCAAGACCTCGTTCAGTTATGAGGGCGCGGAGGAGACCATCCGCAACTACAAGATTAACCACGTTATCCCAAATCCCGCGCAGCTCTCGTACTCCGTTGCGCAGGTGCGCGTTGTACCGCAGAGCCGTACGCTGCAGTACCTCGGTGAGACGTTCTACGACAGCGCCGGCAAGGTGCTCTGGTCGAAGGGTGAGGGCAAGGAAAAGGAGATGAACTCCCAGCAGTTTGATGAGGAGTTCTATGCAGCCATCATCGACACGGTGTTTCATCAGGGGGAGATGCAGCGCCTGCGTGCGGATAACCGCTGGATCCTGCTCTGGTCGGATGAAACGTCCGGCGTCAAAACGCAGGTGACGGCAGACACCTCGACCATGCGCCGCATGGGGGACAATCTCGTCTTCTGGGCATGGACGGAGGTTCGTGATGCCGACGGAAAGGCTCTTGAGATCAAGTTCGACAAACGTGCAGTGAACCTCCCACAGGGCACGGAGCGCATTGTCACGGGACGCTATTGGTCGCCGCAGGCGGGCTGGCAGGCACTCGACGACGGCTATGAGGGAGCGTACCGCATGATCAATCGCGACGCACCCGAGGAGCGCGGGCTCGTCCGCCTGCGTGCCTTTGCCGATGGCTACAGCACATGGATCACGCGCTATCAGGTCCGATAATATCCTTGAGAAGGGAAAAATATGCCGATTAAGATACCGAACAATTTGCCCGCAGTGAATGTTCTCGAGGGGGAGAACATCTTCGTCATGAACGCAGCGCGCGCCTACAGTCAGGATATCCGTCCGCTGCGGCTGCTCATTCTGAATCTCATGCCGATCAAGGAGGTGACGGAGACACAGCTTCTGCGCCTCCTCGGCAATACGCCGCTGCAGGTGGAGGCTGACTTCATCTATACGGAGTCCTACGTCCCGACACATACGTCACGCGCCTATCTCTCAGAATTTTATGGAACGTTTGCCGAGGTGCGCCATAAAAAATACGATGGCTTTATCATCACGGGGGCGCCGGTCGAGCAGTATGCCTTCGAGGAGGTCGCCTACTGGGACGAGGTCGCAGAGATCATGCAGTGGAGCAAGAAGCACGCCTTCTCGACGTTCCACATCTGCTGGGGCGCACAGGCGGGGCTCTACTATCACTACGGCATCCCGAAGCACTGGACGGAGAAGAAGATCTTCGGCGTCTATGAGCACCATCGCTGTGTGCAGCACGAGAGCCTACTGCGCGGCTTTGACGATATTTTCTACGTGCCGCACTCGCGCCATACGGAGACACGCCGCGCCGATGTCGATGCCGTACCCGAGCTGACCGTTCTCGCCGAGGGCGATGCGGGGGTCTACATCATCGCGAATCTGCGGCGGCGGCAGTTCTTCATCACGGGACATGCCGAGTATGATCCACTGACACTGAAGGCAGAGTATGACCGCGATCGCGCGGCGGGGATGAACCCCGACATCCCGGTGAACTACTATCCCAACGACGATCCAAGTCTTCCGCCCGTTGTTCGCTGGCGCAGCGTCGCACATCTGCTCTTTGCGAACTGGCTGAACTACTACGTCTATCAGGGTACACCATACGAACTGGACAGCCTTGACAACGCGGAGGACTGAGGAGCGGTGAAATGCTGCATCATCTGGAATGTTCAGCGAAAATTCAGCTTTTGGTACTACCATAGTATTCGTTAATAGAACAATACGATGGGAGCGATCGATTTGCAGAAACGATGGGGTGCAGTGCTGGCTGCCTGTGCCGTCCTGCTCATGGGCGTCCGTACCGCCGATGCGGCGGAGGCAATTCCAAAATACATTTACGAATGGGTGCAGTCCACAGCGCGGCAGGGCTACTACTTCAACAAGGAGTACATCCAGTACGCCGCCGATGCGCACGGCTACATCGACCTCACGAAGATCCTCGTGCCGACGCTGCGCGTCTACGATAATATCCAGATCCAAGATGTTGTCTCGAAGCGCCGCTGGCGGATGCTCCCGCTCGAGGGGTACGGTGACCTCTCGGGCGCGGCGGAGTATCTTTTGATCGACCTGCGCGCGGGCACGGTGCGCGTGACGGCGCATGAGGATCTGGACAGCGCGTGGGGGACGATCTCGCGCGAGGAGAATGCGAAGGAGTTTACCCTCGCCTCCCTCTCGGACAAGGACGTGGAAAAAAAATTTTTTAATGCAATTATTTCCTACGCTGCGGCCCATCAGGAGGAGCTCATCCACCGCTCGAAGGGGATACTGAGCGATGCTGACCGCAAAATACTGGCGGAACAGCAGGCAAAGGCGGCGAAAGAACAGAAAAAAACCGTCAAGCATCCATAAAGCAAGATAAAACGATAAAATATGGAGCGTCCCACTGATATCAAGGGGGGACGCTTCTTTTTATTTGGGAGTCTCTAGCTTTTTTTTTGAAAACAAAGTATAATAGGGATGAGCCTACTAGGAGGAGGATGTGACGCGCATGACAGACAAGGAATGGATGCAGCATGAGCTGAACCGCATGGTGAAGGCGGAGGGCGGTAAGATCAGCGTCGAGCGTATGACCGAGATTGTCTCGGAACTCAGCCGGCGGCTGCGCGAAAATCCGAACCTGCCGCGTGAGATGAACACGCTTACGGCGGATGAGTTGATTGCACGCGCACGCAAGGCGTCAGGCGAGGAGCGCTACCGCATCATCAAGCGTGTTCTGCGCATCGAGCCGGAAAACATCACAGCGGCGTGCATGCGCGTGGAATATCTGGCACGCAATGCCGATGACCGCGTCCATCACTACGAAGACCTGGCACGCAAGGCGACGGCGCGCCTTACGGAGGAGGGGCTCTTTGCCGAGGAGAATATCGGCAAGTTCTGGTCGATGCCCCAGACGAAGCCCTATATGTTCCTCCGACTTTCCTATTTGGAGGCTCTGCTCGCCGCACGTAAACTTCGTCTTGCAGCGAAGGAGTGCAAAGAGATGCTGCGGCTTTCTGAACACGATGGCCTTGGGCGCCGCTACCAGCTCATGTTCATCTACGCCGCAATGGAGGAGGGCGATGCAGCGATTGAACTGTATCAGCGCTACGAGGAGGGCGTGGCGATGATGTACCTGCCGCTCGCGATGCTCTTCTATCGCCTCGGCAAGATGAAGATGGCGCGCAACTTCCTGAAGGAGCTCGCCGCCGTTAACCTCGATACGGAGGAATTCTTCGAGCGCGGCGTGCGCGGCGATCTGCCGAAGCGTGCGCCGGGACGCTATGCCGGCTCCTTCGCCATCGGTACGATGGAGGAGTTCGGCGAGGCGGTGACGGACAATGCCTTTGCCTTTGTCGGGATGGACGCATTCTTCGCCTGGGGGCTGAGCGAGCTGCGCGCGGGCGTGGCAGAGGGGGCATAGCACAGAACACGTATCGGCCGGAGCTCTGTTTCTCACGGCGGAGCGCACTGCGGCAGTGCAGGGATGAGCAGTGCACATGGGGGTGTGCACATCTCGTCCCCGGACTGCTGCAGTGCCGGCATAGCGATTTATTTTGGAGACGCACGACGCGGAACAGATGCGGGGGGCATCGTTCCGCCGTGCCGATGCAGTAGTGGCAAAAGGGGAGGAAATCACGCAAAAACGTCAAGTTCTCATCGCAGATCTGGAGTGTTTGGGGGACATGGATGCATAGCCGTGTCACTTCGATGTACGCGGTACCGCGGCGATCGATATGCGAATGCATATTGGCTTTATTGCTCCGGCATCATTGGGAATTACGGGTGATCTCAGCATCGTTTGCTGCACATCTTACCGCGATTTCTACGTATATGGGGACGATGCCCTCAGCAGAGGGTGAATATGGAGGGGACAATGGGACTCTTTGATGGATTTAAAGGCGGTGAGCCGGTCGACATGGGCATTCGCAGTGCCATCAAGGCCGAGCTCGATCGCCGTGAATGGAGTTATGAGGAGAATGAGGAGAGTGACGAGACGCGCAAGGAAGCCTACTTCTATATGCGCAATGAGCTCGAGAATGACGAGCCCGTCACCGTCGTCATTGCCGTGCGCGAGTACAATCACGCGGACGGATTCATCAAGATCAAGATTTATGACATCGCCTATCTCGAGGAAAACGGGAACCGCGCGGAGCTGCTCGCGAAGCTCAATGAATGGAACGCCGAGTACCGCTTTGTGAAGTTCTGCCTCGACGGCGATCGGGATGTGGTCGTCGATATCGACCTGCCGCTCGATCTCCACAACGGTGAGTTCAAACCGGATGCCGTCATTGCAATGATGGCGATCGGGATGCGCGTCGTGGAGCAGGTTCATGAAAGTCTGATGGGACTGTGCGAACGGGGGCACCGCCCGCACGCACAGGCGTCGGAATGATACGCACATTGAACGGAGGATTATCTGTATGGGACTTTTTGACGGCTTCAGCGGAAGCGAAGAAGGGCTCAGAAATAGTGCATACGAGGCGATTAAGACAGAATTTGACAAGCAGGAGCTGAGCTACGGCGAGGATACCTCCGAAGATGGTGAGGATCATATCCTGCGCATGCGGCAAAAACTGGATAATGGCAGCGTCGTGAGCATTGCCATCGTGGTAACGGAAAACGGCGATACGAACGACTTCATCAAGATCAAGTATTTTGACCTAGTGCGGCTCGGCGAGAAGGCGGAGCCGACGGTCTTTCACGAAAAACTCAACGAGTGGAACAGCGAGTACCGCTATGTGAAGTTCGTGGTGGACGAAGATCAGGATGTCGTGGTGGACATCGATCTGCCTCTCGATCTGCACGTCGGCGCTTTCCAGGTGGAGAGCTTCATGTCGATGGTCGGCGTCGGACTCCAAGTGATCGAGGAGGTCTACCCGGAACTCATGAAGCTGCGGTGGTCGTGAGCGCGGCAGATGCGGCGCGCATCGCCGCATCCGAGGACAATGAAAAAGAGCTGTAACGCGAAGGATTTCCTTCTTGTTACAGCTCTTTTCTTATGCTGCTCAGCCCCGTTTGGTATGATCGATCTGCGGTACTTTTAGCCCTTTGCGCAGGTAGCTCTGCTGCAGCTGGTAGATGCTCTGGACAAGATGCTCGCGCTCGCGCGGCGTCAGTGTGGTGAACTCGACGCCGATGTGGTACGTTATGCCGAGGTTCGTCTCGATGGGCGTGGAGCGGCGGATAGCGCCCTCCGTCTCGAGTGTGCCGATATGTGGCAGGTCGGGCACGCGCACGACGACGGGCGCGTTTTCGAGCAGTTCCTCCTCGTGGACGAAGCAGAGCCCGCCCCCGCTGATATCGATGAGGTGCATCTCACGGAAGTTCTTGAGACTGCCGTGGTCGCCTGCCAGCTTTACCTCGATACTCATCGGGATGGGGACGCGGACGAAGTCGCGCAGCTGGATGCGCTCGGCACTCTCGGGGAGATCGAGGTACCAGATGGTGTCAGGCAGCTGCGATGCCGAACGATAGGCAACGGTGAAGTGATAGACGCAGCCCGGACCCGTGAGGTGACAGGAGAAGAGGTGCCCCGTCTCCGGGGTGTCGACGAACTTTCCGACGGGAATATTGAGGCGTACGCTGAGCACGCCGTTGGGAGCACCCGCCGCCTGTTCTTCCTCACTGAGTTCGAGTGATCCGTAGTAGTCTACGCCAAGCCCAGCGTCGATGATATGGATGGAAGCGTCGTGCTTTAACAGTGCCGTGAGCTTTTCTCCTTCGAGTGTCATGGTGTTTGTCCTTTCTGTCGTTCATTCCATTATCATATCGAAAGCGGATTGCACTTCCTTAAGGAAGCGCTGATAAATTCGGCACAACCATCTTGACGTATCTTTTTCGCCCGCTTTTCGTTAGCAAATCCTCCACATAGCCCCTGCTATGCGTCCGGTTTGCTGCCTCAATCGGACAAAAAATCTACGCCAATCTGGCAGACTTCATTTTATCAGCGATTCCTTAAGGTGCTTTTCATGCTTTGACTTTGATGCGGGTTCAAGCTATAATAACTATGGAAGTTTGTCCCCATTTGGCAGGGGAATGGGAATGCGGTCGTAACTCCGTGGATGGGGGACGCGCGCACCATGACAAAGGGAATGGGTGAGTGCCATGGCAATGAAGATAGACAGCACGATTTCGCAGAGTACGTCCATGACGATGCCGCGTGCAGCAAGTGATGTGGGCGTGCGCGGCGCAGCGGCGGATTTCGGTACGGAGCTGGCGGATCAAAAGTCCTCCATGTCACGTGAGGCGATGGATCGACTGCTCGAAAAGATCGACGAGCAGGGGGCACGGCTCTCGAAGTCGCCGACCTATGAGGAGCTGCGCTCCTATCGTGCGCTCATACAGAGCTTTATCGGCGAGGCCGTCGACGGCATGTACGAGCTGCATACGCAGGCGGGCTGGGATCGTCTCGGCCGGCAGAAGGTCTATACCTCCGTGCGAAAAATCGACAAGAAGCTCGAAGAGATGGCGGAGAAGATACGCCTCGGGCAGGCGGATCAGCTGAGCATCATCGCGAGCCACGACGCCATACGCGGGCTGCTCGTCGATCTCTATATGTGATGGCAAAGACGAAGGAAATCCCCGCCGCAGCTGAGGAGCGTGAGCCGTTCCCCCGCGACTGGTCGGACATCCGCGGTCATGCGGCGGTCATCGCCCGCCTGCGTCATCTCGCGGTGAACGGACGCCTGCCGCACGCCCTGATGCTTACGGGGACGGAGGGCGTCGGCAAGCGCCGGACGGCACACGTGCTCGCGCGGACACTGCTCTGCACGGCAGGGGGAGATGCGCCCTGCGGGCACTGTGATTCCTGCCGTACGATGGCGGCGGGCGTGCATCCCGACTACTTCGAGGTGAGCCCTGAGTCGCGCGGCAAGAGTGCGGCCATGATCCGTGCCGACGCGGTGCGCGACATCCTCATCGCGGCGAGTGAGTCGCCGCGGAGTGCGGATCGCCGCATCATCCTCATCGACGATGTGCACTGCATGAATGAGGTCGCGGCGAACCGCCTGCTCAAGATCCTTGAGGAGCCGCCCGCGACGGTGCTCTTTCTGCTCGTGACGAGCGCGTGGGATGCCGTCCTGCCGACCATTCGCTCCCGTGCGGTGCGTATTGCCTTCGGCACTGTGCCGCGTGCGGAGATCGCAGCGGAGCTGCAGGGGCGCGGCATAGAGGCGGCGGAGACCATCGCCGCCCTCGCGGACGGCAGCATCGGGCGTGCCGAGCGGCTCGCGGCGGAGGGGCTTTCCCTGCGCGACGATGCGCTCGCCTTTCTCACCTCGCTCAGCGCACTGCGCGTCGAGGAGCTGTGGACGCGCGCGGAGGAGCTCGGTGCGCGTCCCTATGAGGAGCGCAGTGCATGGCTCGGCTATCTGCAGATGGCGCTGCGCGACCTGCTCGTCCTGCGTGAGGACGCGGGTGCGGAGCTGTATCACGGAGACCGCCGCGCCGACCTGACGTCACTCCTCTCCGCGATGCCGCGGCCGCGTGTTCTCGCGCTCATGGAGGAGGCGGGAACGCTCCTGCGCCGCTTCGGTGCGAATGTGAACCCTGCCTTGCAGGCGGAGGCGTTCTTTCTGCGTGCACGGCAGGTGATGGGGTAATGCAGCGGGGGCGGATAAAGGCACATGAAGTTCGTGATGTCTAACGACATACAGTCCTTTTTACATAGATATACCTAGGAGGAACACTTGCAAACGGTTGTTGGTGTCCGCTTCAAGTCGGCGGGCAAAATCTATACATTTGGACAGGGACGGCTCTCGCTCGCCGAGGGCGACTACGTCATCGTGGAGACCACGCGCGGCATGGAGTGCGGCAAAGTCGTCGTCGCGCCCCACGATGTCCTCGATGAGGCAGTCCCGCCGCATCTGCGCGTCGTACATCGCCTTGCCGATGCCTCCGATCGCGCCCGCGTCGAGGAGAACCGCGCTCGCGAGATCGAGGCGCGCACGGTCTGTGAGGAGAAGATTCGGCAGCTCGGGCTCAAGATGAAACTCGTGAGCGTCGAGCTGACCTTTGACCTCTCGAAGATGCTCTTTTACTTCACGGCGGACGGACGTGTGGACTTCCGTCAGCTCGTGCGCGAACTGGCGAGCGTCTTCCGCACGCGCATCGAGCTGCGCCAGATCGGCGTGCGCGACGAGGCGAAGATGATGGGCGGCATGGGCTGCTGCGGGCGACCGCTCTGCTGTGCGACCTTCCTCGACGACTTCGTGCCCGTCTCCATCCGCATGGCGAAGGAACAGAACCTCTCACTCAACCCGACGAAGATCTCGGGGATTTGCGGACGGCTTATGTGCTGCCTGAAATACGAGAGCGAGGGCTACGGCTGCGGCGGCTGTATGTGCATGAAAAAGAAAGAGGAGTATGTCCCCGCGCAGAACGACCGCGTCGTCGCCGACGATGGTGAGGGACGTGTCGTATCGGTGCATGAGCAGCGACGGACGGCGACCATCCTCCTCGACGACGGCAAGACACTCGTCTCCGCGTGGGAGGACATTGTCCGCGTGGAGGAGGATGACGAGGGCACGACGCGTCCCATGTCCGCCGCGCGCGCAGAGCGCCCGCCGCGTGAGCGCGGAGAGCGCAGGCAGCGTCCGGCAAATCGCCGCCGTGAACGCGGAGAGCGCAGTGATCGCCCGCTGCGTCCCTCGGCGAAGGGCGAGGGCGGAAAGCGGCGTCCGCCGAGCGGACGCCGCCCCCACCCACAGCAGCGTCCACCTCGTCCGAACAGCTCCTCGGATGAGTGAGCTGCGGCACCCGCAGGAGCGGCTGGACGATCTCTGTACGGGCGGACGGCGCATCATCCAGCGCACGGATCGGTTCTGCTTCTCCATGGACGCCGTCCTTCTCGCACACTTTCCAACACTCACGGGGCGCGAGCGCGTACTCGATCTCGGTACGGGAACGGGCATCATCCCGCTCCTCATTGCCGACCATGCGGCGGCAGTGACGGCGGTCGAGATCGACCCCGTACAGGCGGAGCTCGCCGTACGCAATGCGGCTCTGAATGGACTCACGGAGAAAATCACCGTGCGGGAGGGCGACTATCGTGATCCTGCCGCACTTTTTTCGTATGCGGCATACGATATCGTCTTTGCGAATCCGCCCTACCGCCCCGTCGGGCGCGGTGCACTCAGCATGGGTGCGCGTGCGGCGGCACGGCATGAGCTTACGGCGACCCTCGCCGACGTCATCCGCGCGGCGGCGTTTGCCCTGCGCCATGGCGGCAGACTGGCGATGGTACACCTCCCCGAGCGGCTCGGCGAGATCATCCCCGCGCTCCATGCGGCAGGGCTTGCCATGAAGCGTCTGCGCATGGTACAGCCGCGCGCCGACCGCCCGCCGAACCTCCTCCTCATGGAGGCCGTGCGCGGTGCATCACCCGCAGGACTGCGCCACGAGCCGGCACTCATCGTCCGCGACGCAGAGGGGCGCTACACGGACGAGATTCGCGCCATCTACGGGCAGGAGATGTGAAAAAGGAAAGGGACTGCTGTACGAATCGGTAAGCTTCGTATGGCAGTCCCTTTTGTCTTTATATAAGCTTTATACTTTCTTCCCCTCTGCCTTTGCCATAAACTTCTGGACGGCAACGGCAAAGCGCGTGTGCGTTCCTGCGCCGATCTCCTCGCGTGTGTCGTACGCCGTGACCTTCAGCGTGACGGCGCGTCCGTCCACCGCCGTCACCTCGGCGACAGCGCGCACGTCAAGCCCCACGGGGGTCGCTGCCTTGTGCTGGATCGCGATCTCGGTGCCGACCGTCGTCCACCCCTCGGGGCATCCCGCCGCACACAGCTCCGCCGCCGCACGCTCCATCAACGCCGCCATTGCGGGCGTTGCATAGACCGCGAGCGAGCCGCTCCCGACCGTCGCCGCCGTATTCTCCTCTGTGACCGCACCGTGTACCTCATGCGTTGCCCCAACGTGAACTTTCTCGTTGAACTCCATAGCGAACCTCTCTTTCTGAGACCATGATTCTTTTTCATTATAACCATCTGCGCTGTCGTTGTCGATAGGTAAAGGAAGCACTGATAAATTCAGCACCGCCATCTTAGCGCATCTTTTTTGCCCGTTTTTTGTCGGCAAATCCTCCACATAGCTTTGGCTATGCGTCCGGCTTGCCTCCTCAATCGGACGAAAAATCTACGCCAATCTGACGGACTTCATTTTATCAGCGATTCCTAAAGAATACTATTACGAACAGAGCATCGAAGATTAAGAATAAATATACAACAACAAGACGACCGTTAGGAAATACCTTGCTATATAAAAATATTCGGTGTATAATTCAAAGTTAAGGGAGTGGACTTAGTCCGACCTAGACGAAAGCAACAGAACATGCGTTTGCTGTGTCGGTCGAAGTGTTTTATGAGGAGGAACTGTGATGACAGGATTGAAGGATCGGCAGAGACTGGCGCTCTATGTAGCGCTCGGCCTCTCCGCAGGAAGCGGGCTCACGCTCGACGCATCGACGGCGTATGCGCATGATATTCCGCTGAATGCTGATCATACGGGTACGTATGTTGCCAATGCCGCCGCAGGCGACAATGTTGTAGCTAGTCAGCCCACAGGGGGGAGCACCCCCACCATTACCAATGGTGACATTGTTGGCAGCAAGGCGGCAAATGCAAAGAACGTCACAGTTACCGTAAACAGCGTCAAAGCGGAGAGCGCAGGATACGGACGTGTCTATGCTGCGCTTTCGACGGGGGATATTTCAAACAACCACATCGTCTACAATAATGATGCCAATGGTGTCGTTAATGAGCTCCTCGCCGCCGCAAGTAAGGCTGCAGCTTCGGGCTCGTCCCAAAATCTTCACGATAACGATGTGAAGGTAAATGCCGGGACGATTCATAACGATGTCACCGGCGCTGCAGGGACGGCGTCTGCTAATGTCCATGAGAATAAAGTTTTCGTCAACAACGGCACAATCGGCGGCAATGTGACGGGCGGTTCCGGGGGAGTGTCCTCTCACGTTTACGAGAACAAAGTATCTGTCGCAGGCGGTACGATTACCAAGCAGGTCAACGGCGGCGTCGGCGCAGCCAATGCCACGGTCACGGGGAACGAAGTCACGATCTCGGGCGGTAATCTGAAAACTGTCAATGGCGGTATCGGAAAGAACGGCTCCATCGTCAACGATAATACGGTCACCATTACGGGCGGCACGTTTGCGGCAGGCAGAATTGTCGGCGGCGAAACGGGGGCGACGGGGACAGCAAAGGGAAATAAAGTTGTTCTCGGAGCTAAGGACGGCACCTTTGATTCGCATACGGATCTGAAGAACTCGACCCTCTGGGGATCGCGTTATGTCGGCAGCAACAATAATGGGGTAATTTCAAGTGGTGATGCACGTATTACGGGCACGGCACTTGAGGTCAATGCGCAGGATGTCAAGGTAAAGCGTACGCACAATTTCCAGACGTATCAGTTCAACCTCAACAAGAAACTTGCCAACAATGCCACCATGTTGACGGTGACGGAGGGCTTTGGCGCAGGGGCGAATGTGCAGTGGAATGACATTCAGCTCGATGTGTCAGGGTGGCAGGATAAGCCAACAGACCTCGGTAGTAAATACTATGGCAAGAATGATCTGACGCTCCTCAAGACATCGGACGGGACGACACGTCTGCTTGACATTGCCAATGGCACGAGCTCGCTGACCCGTACGGGCCTGAGCGGCGACTTTGAGTATCATCTCGCGACGGATAACCCTGCCGTTGCCACTGCGGCGAACGGGGCTGTTTCGGTTGCAAAGGTGACGGCGGCGGTCAACCGCATCCGGAATGTCAAGGCATTTTATGACGGGGAAAATGTCGATGGTAATGTTGTGCGCGGCGGCTATTCTGAATTCAGTCCCGCTGAGAAGGACAAGATCTACCATGTGACCAATAACAGACTGACCGTGTCACATCTCCCAACTGGTGGATTGGATGCCGCTTACGGTGGTGAGGTTGCAGGACTCGCGGGCAGTGTGCTTGGAAATGCTCTTTATGTTAGGAACACGGATGACCAGATCACGCCGACACCCAATCATGAGACACTAACGAACGCCTACGGCGGTGCAATTACGAAATCTGCAAATGCAGGTGATGTGAAGCACAATGGTGTGACTATCAGCGGTGGAAAGGTTCAGAATGCCTATGGCGGTTATACTGCCGGAAATGGCACGGTAGAGGATAACCGTGTCTTCCTGAGCGGCGGTACCGTACAGAATGCCTACGGCGGCAAATCTGACAGGAACGGTACCGTAATCGACAACGTGGTTTCGGTCATGGGCGGCGGTACGGTATCAGATGCCTATGGCGCCTATGCTTCGGGAGCTGCGGCACTCACACACAACAGCGTCTTGATTGACGGCGGAACCGCGAAGGGGACGACCTACGGTGCAAAGTCCACGAGCGGGGATGTGGATAAAAACGAGGTATTTGTGCGCAGCGGCTCGGCAGCGCATATTGTCGGAGCAGACAGTGCGACGGGGAAAGTCAGCAACAGTCGCGTCATGATTGCCGGCGGCACGGTCGGAACGGCCATGACACGCGGCACAATCACGGGGGCCCAGAGCGCGGATGGACGCGTTACAGACAACGGCGTAACGATGACAGGCGGCGTTATTCATGGCGATGTCTATGCGGTAAAAACAACGGGAAACGGTACGGCACAGGGCAATTTTATCCGTCTTGGTGATGAGGATCATCGTGATCTCACGCAGACGGCGGCGATTAACTTTTCTGATGCAGATCTTATTGGAGCGGCAATCAATTACGCAACTGCCTCTTCCGGCAACAATGACCTAAGGGTCTACGCGAAGAATGCCGCGGTGCACAGCGTTAGCAAGTTTGACAACTATCGTTTCGATATCGCCCGCGGCATCACGGATGGCGCGACGATGCTGACGATTTCTGAGGGCGGCTTTGGTGACGTAATCGACGGTAGTAAAATCATAGTCGAGAACAAAGAAAAACTCATGGAGAAGGGCAATCCCGGCGGGCAGATTAAGCTTGCCCAAGGGAATGCGACGCATCTTTTAAAGTTCAAAAACAACGCGAATAAGCACGTGGACCTGACCAATACCGCCAGCTACAAGAACATCGAGTATGTTCTTGAACTTACGCCCGATACACTTGATGAAACAGAGGCAGGAGTATCCAAGGCGGATGCATTGCTTCTGACGTATGCAAAGTTCAAAGACAATGTATGGGCGTATGATGCCGCCCAGGATCCCAGTGAGCGGGATGAAGTGTTCGGCGGAATTTCCTACTACGACAAGCATGATACCGACAATAATAATCTCACGGTAGATGGGGTCAAGAAGGATCTTGAGGCGGCATACGGCGGCAAAACCAACGGTCTGGCAAATGCGACGAACAATCATGTCGTCATAAACAGAACCAACTACAATGTGGCCGGCGCCCCAGGAAAGATCAAAAAAGTTATCGGTGGTTATACACAAGCACCGTACACGGTCAGCAATGATGTTGGGACGGCAGGTGTCGCTGCAGGAAATGAAGCTGTTGTCTACGATGGAACGGTGTCCGAAGGTCTTTATGGTGGCTACACTAAGGGCAATAAGGGCAAGGCACGGAGCAACAAGGCGATCGTTGGCGGCGGCAGCGTCGCGAATGTCTACGGCGGCATCGCTACGGAGAATGGCGGCGAGGCGACCGAGAACAAAGCCGAGATCTATGGCGGCACGGTGACGAATGTCTACGGCGGTGCTGTGGACAAGGTGGATGCTGCGGCGACGAAGAACAAAGTTCAGGTGCGCGGCGGCACGGTGACGGGCGAGATCGCAGGCGCACGTGCCGTATACGATACGACACCTACGGCAACGCATACGCTCTCGAACGGAAATAATGTAATGCTCGGCTCGGAGGAGCCGACCCGCGCGTTGCCCATGAACGTTGCAGGTGCGTCCGTCTACGGGACGGACTACCGTGACGTGACATCGGGCGTGGCAGGAACACCAGAGCTGACCTTTGACAGCGCCAGTGACCAGATCAAAGATAACGAGCTGATCGTCACGACGACGGGAGTATCTGCGAAGAAGGTTCGCAATTTCGATTCGTATACCTTTGTCCTCGGCGACAATTTCGAGAATAAAGATACGATGCTCACGCTCACCGAGGCGGGCGGATTTGGTACCGTCTCGAATGCAGCATCGAATCCTGCTGTGAAGGTTGATTGGGGGAAGGTCAAGGCAAATACCTCCAAGCTGACGGATCGGCGTGGCGGGGGCATCCACGGCAGAAATAACTTCACACTGATGCAGGAAGTCGTACCAGGCGCAGGAACAACGATCTCCTATCCCAATGATCTCGCCTTCGCGAACTATACGGATACGGCAGGGATCGCGGAAATCGACCGCGTCTACGAGAAAAAGATGACGACGGATGTTGCACCCGCTGCAGGCGCGACGGATACGTCGGCAAATAAGGTGCTGCTTGAGCTGAACCGCTTCCGCAACGATGAGGTGACTCATAAAGGAACGGAGGCGCAGACGCCCTCCGAGGTATACGGCGGCTACTCCGGCTACGATCATACGGAGAAAGTCAGTGGCGTTCTGACAACGCTTGGCACGACAACCGAGAGCAATATACTGAACATCGAGGGCATCGCAAATGGAACGACGCTCAAGGCGTATGGTGGCTATACAGGAGGCGCACGCGGCGGCTCGAAGGATAACGCCGTTCATATCAATCTGGAGGAACTGCCGGGCAACGTGGCATCGGGCGATCTGGACTCCGTCTATGGCGGCTATGCAGAAGGTGCGAACGCAGGAGCAGTAAGCGGGAATATCGTGACCTTCTCCCAGGGCGCAACACTCCATGATCTGATGGGCGGCTATCTTAAGAGTACCACGAGTACGTCGGATGTCTCAGGGAATCAGGTGTTCATCGCGGGCGGCGAGTTCAACAATGCTGTCGCCACGGATCCTGCCCCACGCATTTACGGCGGTGCTACGGATGGCTCCGGTACGGCAACCCGGAACGTTCTGAAGATCACGGGCGGGACGATAGGTAATGCAACACATGCAGCGGATGTCGTCGGCGGACGCTCGGCGACGGGGGCGGCAGAGGAGAATCATGTCGTCCTTGGCGCTGCTGAGCCGGGGGCAACACCCACTGCACCGGCGCTGAAGGGCAATGTAACGGGCGGATACGGCGCGACGGCAACAGACAATACTGTCGAGATTCTTGCGGGCACGCTTACTGGCTCGGTCTACGGCGGCTATGCGACGACGGCAGGAACACCGGCAACGACGGGGGCATCGCCGACGGCGGAGGTCTCTGCCCTGCGCAACAACAAGGTAACGCTCCGTGACGGCGTCACTGTTACGGGCAATGTCTATGGCGGCTATGCTGCAGCGGATGCGTCGAACATGACATCGGCGACGGACAGCAATACCATTAACCTCTATAAGGCAGTCATCGGCGGTACGATCTACGGCGGCATGGCACAGGATGCAGCAGGACATGATGTTGTCAGCGGCAAGAATAATACGCTCGCAGTCCATGGATACGACTCCAAGGCTGGCGATTTTGCAGGGGTACAGAACCTCAACTTCTACCTGCCGGAGGATGTTAAGAATGATCCGCTGAATGATGTCAATGCACCGACCATGCTGAAACTTACCAACGTGACGAATGTCGATGCAAATGGCAAGAAGGATCTCAGCAATATCAAGGTCGGTGTGGAGCTTGATGCACGTCGCGCAGTACTGCACAGCGGTGATAATATCAGCCTGATGACAGCGTACAATGCGAATACACCGGTGGAGCTTACGCCGGATCATCTGATCAAAGCACCGGCAGAGGGGCATCAGGATGCTCTGAGGTATAAATTCGAGCTCGTTACTGTGCCAACGGCAGATGCTGTGGCAGTTCCGACAACGACAGGCGGAACTGCTGCAGTGAACAACAAGCTGATTGCAAAGGTCACCGAGGCTGCACTTGACCCGCAGACTAAGTCTCTCGTCGAGACACGTGCGGCATCAATGGCGTTCATCAACAGTGGATCCGATCTCCTGACGGACGCTGCGATGACAGCGGCGATGGAGGCTGCGGCAACGCCTGCCTCTGAGTCGCAGGCAGGACGCGCCCGTGTCGACGGAACACCGAAGGAGTACGGTATGTGGGCGGTGCAGAACGTCTCGTCCATGCGCCTCAATTCCGGCTCGCATGTCGATGCAAAGGGCTGGGGTCTCAATCTCGGCTTTGCAAAGCAGCGCGTGTCGGGACGCAATACGCTCACGTATGGCCCGTTCGTCGAGTACGGAAAGGGCTCGTACGACTCCTATCTGGACGACGGTCTGCACGGCAGCGGCGACATGGACTATCTCGGCGTGGGCGTTATGGCGAAGTCGCAGAGCCAAAACGGTGCATACGTTGAGGGCAGTGTTCGCGTCGGCCGCGTAAAGAGCGACTATGCAGGGACAATTGCAGATACGCATCGGACGTACGACAGCAGCAGCACCTACTACGCCGGACATCTTGGTGTCGGGCAGGAGAAGCAGCTGAAGAACGGCAATACGATTGATACATACGCGAAGTATTTCTTTGCTCATCAGGGTGGGGATACGGTGCGTCTCAGCAACGGTGCTGTCTACGACTTCGATGCGGCGAATTCGCATCGCATCCGCTTCGGTACGCGCTACACCTCGAAGAAGGGCGACGCATCGTTCTACACAGGGCTTGCCTATGAGTACGAGTTCGGCGATGATTTTGCGGCATCCTATCAGGGCTACAATACGCCAAGCCCGAGCCTTACGGGCGGCACGGGCATCCTTGAGTTGGGCTATCGCTTTACCCCGCAGAACGGCCGTGCAACGTACGGCATCCAGCTGATGGGTATGACGGGCCAGCGTCGGGGCATCTCCGGCGGCGTCCAGATGCACTGGGCGTTCTAATACGTTAAACAATATCGACACAATAAACGAGGGCCGTGATACGATTCCGTATCACGGTCCTCGTTGTTGACCATTCCTTCTTTACTGTGCCGCCGCTTCCTTTTGATAGAGTGCGGTGAGTGCATCCTGCAGCACCTTGGAGACGTTGAGTTTTTTCTGCTCGGCGAAGGTGTTCAGCCATGCGGGGATGGTGAGATTCTTGCGGATGGATTTACTGCCGTACTTGGCGGCATAGGCATCCATATCGAGGGAGAGGAGGCTGACGAATCCCTCACCCATCTCGGGATCGGGGTGAATGTCCTCAATGCGGCTTGCGGGCGGAGCAGTTTTCCCGTCCTCCAGCTCGCCGAGCACCCAGCCCGATGCTGCGTCCTCGCCCATTGCGATTGCCTCGGAGAGACTTGCACCCTCACTGACACAGCCGGGGAGATCGGGGACAACGACACAGAAGCCGGGGTTCACTTCACAGGGATAAAAAATGGCAGGATAGACCAGATTCATAACAATGCCTCCTCACTTTAATCCTGCACTGCGCAGGACAGATCTGACGGTCTTGGGATCGAGGTCGCCTGGGTGATTCGGTATCGTGATTTTTCCCGGCTTATCATCATGTATATATTGCATATGTGAGCCGTTCGAATTTTTGAGATACCAACCATTCTTTTTTATCAGACGCTCAAGTTCGATAAATCGCATCTCATCACCTCTATCTCATTATATGTATCGTGCGCATTTCTGTCCAGAATAAATTTCTGCCCCTCTGTTGCGCGTATGAGAGAATCGTTCTATAATAAGATGCGTCCTTCGCTGGGACAAAAGATTTGAATACGAGGTGATATGCGTGAGTGATACATACAGTGTTGCCATCAGCTATGGCGACGTTCTCGGTTGGATTGATTACGACGGCAGTGCGCATCGTGCGGAGGTCCATCTTGCCGATGAGAAGGGGTGTACGGCGGTGGAGGAGTTCCTCGCCAAAGACCATGAGGTCGAGGTACCGCACAAGACGCTGATGGACTTTACGAAGGAAACGATCACGCCGCTCGCAGACAAGGAGAGCTTGGCGCTCGCGCTGACGCGTCTGTGGAATGATACGGGTGTACAGGTGGACTGGTCGCGGCCGGTGGACTACGTGAAGGAACATCCGCATTACTAATCGGCTGTAGATTCTATGCCGTCGGGGGACGGCGAGGGAGGAAATATGATTCGCATTGGTATTCTAGGCTATGGCAATCTCGGACGCGGCGTGGAGTACGCCGTTGAGGCAAATCCTGACATGGAACTGGCCGCTGTATTTACGCGGCGCGATCCCGCGTCGGTGAAGCCGCGCACGCAGGTGCCGGTGGTGGCGGCCTCGAAGGCGGCAGAGTGGAAGGACAAGGTGGATGTGCTCATTCTCTGCGGCGGCTCGGCGACCGATCTTCCGAAGCAGACACCGGAGTTCGCGAAGCTTTTCAACGTGGTGGACAGCTTTGATACGCACGCCAATATCCCGACGCACTATGCGGCGGTGGATGCGGCGGCAAAGGCGGCAGGGCACGTCGGTGTGATCTCGGTCGGCTGGGATCCCGGCATGTTCTCCCTCGCACGCGTCTATGCGAATGCGGTGCTCACGAACGGTGCGGACTACACGTTCTGGGGGCGCGGCGTCAGCCAGGGACATTCGGATGCGATCCGCCGTATCCCGGGTGTGAAGGATGCCAAGCAGTACACCGTGCCCGTTCCGGCAGCGCTCGATGCTGTGCGCAGCGGCGCGAATCCGCAGCTCAGTACGCGTGAGAAGCATACGCGCGAGTGCTATGTCGTACTCGAGGAGGGCGCGGATGCGGCGGCGGTCGAGAAGGCGATCGTGACGATGCCGAACTACTTCTCCGACTATGATACGACGGTGCACTTCATCAGTGAGGAGGAGCTGCAGCGCGACCATGCAGGGCTTGCGCACGGCGGTTTCGTCATCCGCTCGGGCGCGACGGGGGAGAACAATGCGCATAAGCATGTGATCGAGTTCAGCCTGAAGCTCGACTCGAACCCCGAGTTCACGGCATGTGTCCTTGCTGCATACGCGCGTGCGGCATACCGACTCGCCGCTGAGGGCGCAAAGGGGTGCAAGACGGTGCTCGATATCGCGCCGTGCTATCTCACGGTGCAGACGGATGCAGAGCTGCGCAAGGCGCTGCTGTAAAATTCAATTGGTTTGTTTCGGTGTCTCGTGCAGCTTTGTACGGGGCACTTTTGCATCGGTACTGCGGTGTTCGCAGAAAGGAGGAGTAGCATGGGGCTGCTTCGTAAATTTTTCAGCAATACGGGAAAACCTCAGGGGACGATGGGAAAAATCGTCGTCGCTATGATGAATCGTGTACATGCGGGGATTGCAGCGTGGGGATTTTCGCATCTTGATCTGCAAGGGAGCGAGCAGGTGCTTGACTGCGGCTGCGGCGGCGGTGCAAACATCGCCGTATTCCTGCGGATGGTGGACGAGGGGCATGTGACGGGGCTGGACTATTCGTCCGTCTCTGTGGAGAAGGCGCGTGAGGTCAACCATGCGGCGATTGCGGCGGGACGCTGTGAAATCGTGCAGGGAAATGTGCAGGAACTGCCGTTTGATGACAGTCAGTTCGATGTTGTGACGGCGTTCGAGACGGTGTATTTCTGGCCGGAGATTGCACGCTGCTTTGCACAGGTGCACCGCGTACTGAAGCCCGGCGGTATGTTTATGATTACAAATGAGACGAGCGGCAAGACGAAGAGTCATGAGAAGTGGCTGAAGATTGTCGACGGCATGTCCGTCTATACCGGCGAGGAACTCGAAAGCCTGCTCAGGGGCGCGGGATTTGCGCGCGTGGAGATTGACGAGGATTTGAAGGCGGACCGCCTGAACGTTCGGGCGTATAAGGCGCAGTAGTCTTTTTGATATGATAAAAGCGTCCCGTGACTGACGGGACGCTTTTTGTATTTCACTGTCGTTCAATTTCTGTTATAGTAGAGGTAAGTAAAGTGAGAAAGAAGGTGCGCCATGGCGATTACCCCACCGACGCCGCCGACGCCCCCGACACCGCCGAAGATCACGCTCGGCGACGCGGCGCGCGACGCGCAGTCGAATACGACGCATACGACAGGAGACGCGCAGGCGGAGCAGCAGGCGCGTGACTCAGTCGCGCAGGGGAACGGTGCGCTCTCCAAGACGACGACGGGCGCACCGCAGGACGGCAAGGCTCAGCAGGGCAAGACGGGCAATGCAGCTGCGCGTTCCGATGCGGCGAAGGGCGATCACGTCAGTACGTCTGCGTCGCGTGTTGACCACGGCACGAAGGCGGATGGACAGACGGGCGCAGATGTCTCGAATGGGCTGGATATGGCCCAGGAGAATGCAGCCCTCAAGCAGCAGCTTAGCCAGACGGGGACTGAGCCGCCGCCAAAGTCCTATACGGCGACGAGCGGTGTCTACTGGGCAGGGATGATCGTCCTCGCGGCAGCGGTCGGGGCGTTCCTCTTTTTCCGTTTCTTTCGGAAAAAGGGGAATGCGCAGGCGGCAGAGCCGTCGCTTGGCGAGCGCATTCTCGCTCATGAGAGTGAGCCGCAGGCACCGCCGCCGCGCGCTCATGAGGATCTCCTCGCAGCGGCAGAACGGGCACGGCAGAGACGTACGCCGCAGGGCGAACTTCTCCCCGAGTACACGGGGCTGACGGCAGGCGAGGTGCTGGAACGACTGGCGGAGGAGGAGCACGCTGCACCTGCGGCCGCCCCGCCGCCCGTACGTGTGCCGAAGCCGCCGCGCCGTGTACCATCCGCGCGCCCTTCGGCGGCAAAGCCCAACCTACCTGCCGCCCCACCCAAGGAGCTGCGCATGCCGCCGTCGGCCGCGCCCGCCCCGAAGGCTGGGCAGACGGGGGAGGCGCCTGCGGAGGAGAATGCGCCGCATTTTGAAGTGCGGGTATGAAAAAGCTGCGCGCATTGTATTCACGCGCCCGATATGCTCCACGCGGAAAAATCTATTGACAAATGGAGGCGTGAAGGAGATAATAAAGGAGTTTTCCCGAAAAAAATGTGCTGAGGAAGGAGGCGGATGACCATGAAACATGTGCTGTCCGTCTTTGTCGCGAACCAGACGGGGGTTCTGGTGCGTGTTGTCAGCATGTTCTCGCGGCGCGAGTTCAACATCGACAGTCTGGCTGTCGGTGTGACGGAGTCGCCGGATTTCTCACGCATCACGGTGGTGATGCACGGGGATGGGAATATCGTCGAGCAGATGATCAAGCAGCTGGAGAAGATGCCCGTCGTGCGGGCTGTCCAGCGTCTGGACGAAAAAAATGCGGCGTGCCGTGGCATGACACTCATCAAGGTGCGTGCGGGTGATGAGAATCGCCTCGATGTGCTGAAGATGGGCGAGCTGTTCCGCGCACATGTCGTCGATGTGGAGTCCTCCTCGATCATCTTTGAGATCACGGGCGGAGATGACAAGGTGACCGCATTCCTAAAGGTGCTGAAGCCCTACGGTATTGTCGAGGTCATCCGCACGGGGCTCATCGCGCTCGAACGCGGAGAACGCACCATATATGAACACTGTGAGGAGAGGGAGTACTATGGCAAAAACTTACTATGACCAGGACGTCAACTGGAGTGCAATCGAGGGCAAGACGATTGCGATCATCGGCTATGGCAGTCAGGGTCATGCGCATGCACTGAACCTCAAGGAGAGCGGCCTCAATGTCGTCGTCGGTCTCTACGCTGGCTCGAAGTCCAAGGCGAAGGCTGAGGCACATGGTCTGAAGGTCACGTCGGTTGCCGATGCGGTGAAGCAGGCGGATGTCACGATGGTCCTCATCCCTGATGAGAAGCAGGCGGATGTCTACAAGGAAGAGATAGGCCCGAACCTCAAGAAGGGCAGTGCGCTTGCCTTTGCTCACGGCTTCAACATCCATTTCAAGCAGATCGTTCCGCCCGAGGGCGTCGATGTGTTCATGGTTGCGCCGAAGGGACCCGGTCACCTCGTCCGCCGCACGTTCGAGGAGGGCTCGGGCGTTCCGGCTGTATTCGCCGTCGAGAAGGACGAGACGGGCAAGTGCTTCGATCTCGCGCTCGCCTATGCACGCGGCCTTGGTGCGACGCGTTCCGGTGTGCTCCAGACGACGTTCCGCGATGAGACGGAGGAGGATCTGTTCGGTGAGCAGTGCGTCCTCATGGGCGGTGTCTGCCAGCTGATGCAGACGGGCTTCGAGGTGCTCGTCGAGGCGGGCTATCCGCCCGAGATGGCATACTTCGAGTGCTTCCATGAGATGAAGCTGATCGTTGATCTCTGCTATGAGGGCGGCATGACGAAGATGCGTCAGTCCTGCTCCGATACGGCGGAGTATGGCGACTACATGGTCGGACCGCGCATCATCACCGAGGAGACGAAGAAGGAGATGAAGAAGGTTCTGAAGGAGATCCAGGACGGCACGTTCGCGCGCAACTGGCTTCTCGAGAACCGCGCTGCCGGACGTGCGAACTTCCTCGCACAGCGTCGTCTCCACAAGGAGCATCAGATCGAGCAGGTCGGTGCACAGCTGCGCAATATGATGCCGTGGCTGCGTGACAAGAAAGAGCTCAATTTCTAAACGATACACGTATTTTATGAAAAAGAAGTCTTTCCGCGCGGAGAGACTTCTTTTTTCAAAGGAGAGCTTTTTCCTGTCTGCTCCACGAGAATGCCTCGTGATGCAAGTCTAAATACCAACCCACTTGCTTTAATAGAATTCACATAGGAGCACGGCAGGGAATGATTGCCATATCGTAATTTCAGGAGGGCTATATGGGCATGAACATGAGCGAGAAAATTCTCGCACGCCATGCGGGGCTTGACCATGTGGAGCCGGGGCAGCTGGTTGTCTGCCAGCTCGACATGGTGCTTGCAAACGATGTGACGGGTCCCCCGTCCATCAAGGAGTTTGAAAAGACGGGACGCCCTGTCTTTGATCGGACGAAGATCGCGCTGATTCCCGACCATTTTCAGCCGGCGAAGGACATCAAGTCCGCCGAGCTGGCGAAGATCATGCGCGACTTTGCGCACAAACATAACATCCTGCACTACTACGAGCAGGGACGCGTGGGCATCGAGCACGTTATCCTGCCCGAGCGCGGCATCGTTGGGCCGGGCATGCTCACGATCGGCGCGGACTCGCACACCTGTACCTACGGTGCGGTGAACGGGTTCTCGACGGGCGTCGGTACGACGGATCTCGCCGTCGGCATTGCGACGGGCGAGGCGTGGTTCAAGGTGCCCGAGGCGATCAATGTGCATCTGACAGGGAAGAAGCCCCAGGACATCAGCGGCAAGGATGTCATCCTTACGCTCATCGGCATGATCGGCGTGGACGGTGCGCTCTACAAGAGCCTTGAGTTTACGGGCGAGGGTGTGGCGTCACTCTCCATGACCGACCGCCTGACGATTGCCAATATGGCGATTGAGGCGGGGGCGAAGAACGGCATTTTCCCGTATGATGATGTATGCAGGGCGTACGTCGAGGGACGCATGACAAAGCCATTCGAGCCCGTGGCTGCCGATGCCGATGCACGCTATGCGCAGACGGTGGAGATCAACCTCAGTGCACTGCGACCTGTCGTCTCGTTCCCGCATCTGCCCGAGAATACGAAGCGTGTCATGGACATCGGGGCGCCCATCGCCATCGATCAGGTCGTGATTGGGTCGTGCACGAACGGACGTCTTGAGGATATGGAGATTGCGGCGTCGATTCTGAAGGGGCACAAGGTGCATGAGCGTGTGCGATGCATCGTGATCCCGGGCTCGCCGTACGTCTATGAGGAATCGATGAAGCGCGGCTATCTGGCGATCTTCATGGAGGCAGGGGCGGCGATCTCGACGCCGACCTGCGGCCCGTGCCTCGGCGGCTATATGGGGATCCTCGCGGCAGGCGAGCGGTGCGTCTCGACGACGAACCGCAATTTCCGCGGGCGCATGGGTCATGTGGACAGTGAAGTCTATCTCGCGGGGCCGCATGTCGCGGCGGCGAGTGCAATACTGGGGCGGATTGCGGCTCCTGAGGAGGTGGCGTGATGTTCGAGGGAAAGGTTTGGCGCTACGGCGATAACATTGACACGGATGTCATCATCCCCGCACGCTATCTCAATACGTTCGAGCCGAAGGCACTCGCGGCGCACTGCATGGAGGACATCGACACGACGTTCGCGGGCAGTGTTCAGCAGGGCGACATCATGGTCGGCGGAAAGAATTTCGGCTGCGGTTCCTCGCGTGAGCACGCGCCGGTTGCGATTGCGGCATCGGGCATTCCCGTTGTAATCGCGGCGAGCTTTGCGCGCATCTTTTACCGCAACGGCATCAATATCGGGCTGCCGCTTCTCGAGATCGGCGACGATGTGGAGAAGATCCGCGCGGGCGACCGCCTGCGTGTCGATACGGAGACGGGAACGATTGAGAATCTGACGACGGGCGATACGTTCCATGCACATCCCCTGCCGGGCTTTGTGCAGGATATTGCGCGTGCGGGCGGACTGCTGAACTATATCAAGGAGAACGGGGGATTCCGTCATGGGGTATAAGATTGCGGTTGTCCCGGGCGACGGCATCGGGCAGGAGATCACGAGTGAGGCCGTACGCGTCCTGAAGGCCGTCGATGCGAAGTTCTCGCTCGGACTTTCCTATGAAACGCGCGATGCGGGCGGCACGGCGTATGATAAATATGGTACACCGCTGCCCGAGGATACGCTCGCCGTCTGCAAGGCATCGGACGGCGTGCTCTTCGGCGCGGTCGGCGGGACGAAGTGGGATGCGGTGGAGCCTGCACTGCGTCCTGAACGCGCCATCCTCGGCCTGCGCAAGGGCCTCGGACTCTATGCGAATCTGCGTCCGGTCAAGGTGGCGGATGCGCTCATCGAGCACTCGCCGCTGAAGCCCGATCTCGTGCATGGTGTCGATCTCGTCATTGTGCGCGAGCTGATCGGCGGCATTTATTTCGGTGAGAAGTGTGAGTCGGAGCATGTGGACGGCGTGGAGCGTGCGTGGGATATGGAGAACTACTCCGTGCCCGAGGTGGAGCGTATTGCACGCCTTGCGTTCGAGACGGCGCGTCTCAGACGCTCCAAGGTCACGTCCGTGGACAAGGCGAACGTGCTGGCAACGTCGCGGCTCTGGCGGCGTACGGTGGCGGCACTGGCAAAGGAGTACGCAGATGTGGAGCTCGATCATCTCTACGTCGATAACTGCGCCATGCAGCTTGCCGTGCGCCCGACACAGTTCGATGTCGTCGTGACGGGCAATCTCTTCGGTGATATTCTCTCCGATGAGGCGGCGGTGGTCGGCGGCTCGATCGGTCTCATGCCGTCGGCGTCGATCGGGACGGGCACGAGTCTCTTTGAGCCGATTCACGGCAGTGCGCCCGACATCGCAGGGAAGGGAATCGCAAACCCGCTCGGGACGATCCTCTCGGCGGCGATGCTGCTGCGCTATGCGCTCCATGAGGAGGAAGCGGCCGCCGCCATCGAGGCGGCGGTGGATGCGGCACTCGCCGAGGGGATGCGGACGGCGGATATCTACCTCGCGGATACGGGCTGCACGAAGGTCGGTACGCAGGAAATGACGGATGCGGTGCTCAGACACCTGTAAGGAGCTGCCCTATCGGCACGGTGTGCTGCTTCTCTGATATGCTGTAAATGGTTCCCCTGCCGCGGGGGCTTTGTCAATGCCAACAAAAATGCTGTACGAAGTGTTTTGATTTCGTACAGCATTTTTTATATTATTCCACCGCGGGATGCCCCTTCCTCACATACCGCCACCGCACGAAGACGGCGAGGATGAGGAGAATCGTGCCCGAGGTCGGGAAGAGGTAGTGCATTCCAAGGTAAGTCGCGACGGCGCCGCCGAGCAGCGGCCCAGCGGCAGAGCCAATCTGCTGGGCGGAGAAGAGCAGCCCGAAGACGCTTCCCTTGAGCTGCGCGGGCGTATGCTGAGCGATGACGGCGTTCAGCGAGGGCTGAATCCCGGCGAGGAAGAGCCCCACGCCGAACTGCATGAGGGCAAAGGGGACGAGGGTGTCGGGGATGCCCTGCAGGATGAACATGCCTCCCGCGCACAGCATGGCGAGGAACATCGCGCTGAAATAGCCGCGCCGTGTGCCGTAGATCCCCCAGAGCGGCGCGGAGATCGCTCCTGCGATGCCGCCAAGAGAGAATACTGCGCCCGCGACAAAGACGATGTTGTCCATCGCTCCCGCGAGCACCTTGATGTAGGTTGTCAGGACGGGCATGAGAATGTAGAGCACCACCTGCGCGAGCGTACTCACAATCATCATCGTGCGCAGGATGGGGATATGCCAGAGGTGCATCGGATTTTTTTCCTCTGCTGTAAGCGGTGCGGTCTCTTTCGGCATCGGCGGTTCTTTGATGATAAACGTAAAGGCAAGAAAGTTGATGAAGAGTGCCAGACCGCCGATATAGAAGCTCGTGCGCATCCCGAAAAGCTCCGCGAGGACACCGCCGAGCAGAGGCCCGACGACACCGCCCGCCGTGAGCGTGCCCTGCATGATGCCGAGGGAGAAACCGAGCCGCTCCTGCGGCGCGTAGAGCGTCATGATCGCAAGATCCATCGGCCAGAGTCCTGCGGCAAAGCCCTGAAAAAGGCGCACGATGATGAGCTGCTCGGGGGACGTGACGAGTCCGCCGAGCAGATAGCTGATCGCGATGAGAAGGCTCGCGCGCATGGCCATGAGACGCTTTCCCTTGCGGTCGGCGATACGACCCCAGATTGGAGCCATGACCGCGGAGACGAAAAAAGTCACCGAGAACGCAAGTCCTGACCAGAGATTCACGGAGGCATCGTCCACACCAAGTTCGTTCGTCAGATACATCGGCAGGAACGGAATGATCATCGTATAGCTTGCGGACATGAAGAGCACGTTGCATGTGAGCAGCGCGAGTACCACTTTCCAGTTCATGACAGACCCTTTCTCTTTATCGTGTTTCTCTTATCATTCTACCATGTTTCATTGAAAAAGTAAGCGATGAATATAGGACTAAATACCCTTAAACATTGATTTTCACACGCCATTGTGCTATGATTGAACAACGACGTGACGATATCAAAAAATCTAAACTACTGCAACACCATCTGCCGCGCGTCACTTACGGCAGATAATTTTCGAAAGTAAGGGCTGTCATGAAACACATCGTCGTAGATTTGGAAATGAATCCCGTGGGGAAGGAATACCGGGATGTCCGCAGGAAATTGAACGGAGAAATCATCGAGATCGGCGCGGTGCGCCTGAATGAGGATTTTGTGCAGGAGGACGAATTTCAGTGCTATGTCTGTCCTGAGTATGGGATGGTAAAGAAGCACATCACCGAGCTGACGGGCATCACCCAGGAGAAGGTCGCAGGGCATCCCGCGTTCGCCGACAGCTTTCACGCATTCGTTGCGTGGATCGGCGAGGCAGAGACGAAGATCTACTCGTGGAGCATGTCCGATATTAAACAGCTGCGCAAGGAGTGCCGTCTGAAGCTGCCGGACTTTGACATCACGTGGCTCGATACACGCTGGGTTGACCTCCAGCAGGAGTTTGACGACCGCCTCGGGCTCCACAACAGCCTTGCACTGAAGCATGCACTCGGCGCGATGGGGCGCCGGTTCGAGGGAAGTCAGCACTCGGCACTTGCCGATGCCGTCAATACGAGTGCGGTTCTCGCACTCATGCAGGACGACGCAAAGTTTCGTGAGACCATGCGCCCCGTCCTCGAGATCCTAGAGCCGAGCGACGGCCTCTCGGACTCGATCGGTGAGCTGTTCCCCGATCTGGAAAAATTGAAACGAAATCTATGATGGATGTATTGAACCGCTGCACGGAGGGCCGTGCGGCGGCCTTTTTATACAAAAAAAGCCGCCCGATTGGGCGGCTTTTGTCGTGTCGTTTGGTGGAGATGAGGAGAATCGAACTCCTGTCCGAAGATAACGTCACATGGATTTCTCCGAGCGCAGTCTGTGCTTTGCTTTAGGTTCGGCGTCCCCCGCAGACAGGGTGCGCTGTTCCGATCACGATGAAGTTTCCGTGAGAGTTATCGTGCGGTGGCTCTCAGGTATCCCGCGTTTGACCCCTGTCTCCATCCGTGCGGGAGGCAGACGGAAAGGGGCTGGCTTAAGCCGCCAGAGCGTAGTCTTCGTTTGCTTTTATGTTTAAATAAAAGTTTCACCTTACTGACGGGATGATGACCCCCCGGCTCGCTGTCCACATGCCATCCATCCCCGTCGAGACCATTACATCCCCGATAATGGAAGCTGTGCGCTTATCCATACTATAACAAAAGGCGGATATGTTGTCAAATCCTGTTTTTTCTTGCATGTTCGTAATTTTTTTAGTATCATGTACGAGAAGAAGCAATCGGAATTGTTGGACGGTACGCTGTTTTGTTCGTCCGTTCATGGAGGTTTACGCTTGCAAAAACAGAAAACACTGGCGTCACGGGTGGTCTACGATGGGATCGGACTGCATTCGGGACAACCGGTCCACATGGAGCTCGCACCGGCACCGCCGGGGGCGGGGATCCTGTTTGCGCGCGCCGATATGCCCGACGCACCGCCTGTGGCGGCGACGGCAGCACATGTGACGGCGACGATGCGTGCGACGACAATTGGCGCAGGGACACTAAAGTTCTTTACGATTGAGCATCTGATGAGCGCCCTGCACGTGCATGGAATCGACAACTGCCGCGTGACGCTCGATGCGGAGGAGCCGCCCGTCGCCGACGGCAGCGCGCGTGCGTTCTTTGTGCTGATCGCGCGTGCCGGGAGCGTTGAGCAGGATGCTGTGCGGCAGGAGACGGTGATTGACCGCGTCTACCGCGTGGACGACGGCAGCCACTTTGTCATGGCACTGCCGTATGACGGACTGCGCGTTTCGTTTACCTCGCTGAATGAGCATCCGCTCATCGGGGTACAGTACTATGATATCGAGGTGACGCCCGCTGCCTATGAGCGCGAGATTGCGCCGGCACGGACGATTGCCTATGAAAAGGAGATTGCGGCGCTGCGTGCGCATGGGCTGGGGCTGGGCGGCTCGCTGGAGACGGTGATCGTCTACAACGACGAGGGATGGATGAACCCGCTGAACTTTCCCAATGAGCTGGTGCGCCATAAGATTCTCGATGTAATCGGGGATATTCGTCTGGCAGGTATGGTTCGCGGGCATATCATCGCCGTTGCCTCGGGACACGCACTCAATACCGCGCTGGCAAAAGAGATTGCAGGGGAGAGGGATCAAGCATGACGTTGGATATCAATGAGATTCAAAAGATTTTGCCGCATCGTCCGCCGATGCTCCTTGTGGATCGGATCATCGAGCTGGAGCCGTTCAAGTCGGCAACGGGCATCAAGTGTGTGACGATGAACGAGCCGTTTTTCCTCGGACATTTCCCGGGGCATCCGATTATGCCGGGGGTACTCCTGCTCGAAGGAATGGCGCAGGTCGGCGGGGTGACAATGCTTTATCCTGAGGAACATCGCGGCAAGATTGCACTCTTTGGCGGGATGGAGAATGTAAAGTTCAAGCGTCCCGTCGTTCCCGGTGATGTGGTCGTGACAAAGGCGGAGCTGGTGCGTGTGCGCGGCGTGTTTGGCGTGCTTCATGCAGATGCGTACGTCGGAGAGGATCTTGTCGCATCGGCAGACTTCAAGTTTGCTCTGAAAAACGGCGAAGACATTTGACTGTGCGTCATAATGACAGGATAAACGGACATAATTCACGATAAAACGCGAAATCCGGCGATAATGGCTGATTTTGCCATGTGAAAGTCTTGCCCTTTTGTCGGATTGTAATGGATAGTGGAATATGTCTGCCCCGATTCCTGCGGGGCTGAAGGAGTTGAAACAGATGACAGGCACGAGCAAGGTTCTTGCCTATATCCACGAGGCGGCGGTGGTCGCACCGACGGCGCGCATCGCCCGCGACGTGGAGATCGGCCCTTATGCGGTCATCTCGGATCATGTCCAGATCGGCGAGGGGACGAAGATCGCCCCGCACGTCGTCATTAGGGAATGGACGCAGATCGGGCGCGACTGCCAGATTTTTCAAGGCGCATCCATCGGCGAGGTGCCGCAGGATCTGAAGTTCAAAGGGGAAAAGAGCTATACGTTCATCGGCGACCGCACGACGATCCGCGAGTGTGCGACCGTGCACCGCGCGACGGGCGAGGGCGAGGAGACGCGCATTGGCGACGATTGCCTGCTGATGGCGTATACCCATGTGGCGCATAACTGTGTGCTCGGCAACCATATTATCATGAGCAACGCCGCCATGCTGGCGGGTCATGCAATCGTCGAGGATGGCGTTGTGATCGGCGGCATGGCGGGCGTGCATCAGTTTGTCAAGATCGGTCGCAACGCGATGATCGGCGGCACGTCAAAACTCGTGCAGGATGTTGTGCCGTTCACCATGGTGGACGGGCATCCCGCGCGCGCCGTGGGCCTAAACAGCGTCGGCATCTCGCGTGCCGGCATCCCGCTCGATGTGCGCCGTCGCATCAAGCAGGCCTATAAGATCCTCTATCGCTCGGGGCTGAACCTCACACAGGCGATTGCCGTGATTGAGCAGGAGGTGGACTCCTGCGAGGAGATAGATCACATGCTGCGCTTCCTCCGCAATGCGGAGCGCGGTATCTGCCGAGAACGCCACGAGGACGAGTGAGGGAGACTGCCATGGAAAAACTGGGGCTGCTCGCAGGTGTCGGACACCTGCCCGCCGCGTGTGCACGCGCGGCACGTGCGCAGGGCTTTGAGGTGCATGCGATTGCACTCTTGCCGGACTGCGACCCTGAGCTGAAGGATGCGGCGAATGCCTATCGTGAGATCAGCATCGGCTCGATTGCATCGATTTTGGCGTATCTGCAGCAGGAGAAGATCCAAAAGGTCACGATGATCGGCAAGGTGACCAAGGAGCTGCTCTTTACGGGCGCGGTTCAGCCGGATGAGATGCTGCGCGGGATGCTGATGCAGCTGCCGAACCAGAATGACGATACAATTATGATGATGTTCATCGGGGCATTGATGAAGATCGGTGTGACGCCGCTTGACCAGACGGCACTCATCCGTCCCCTGATGCCGCCCGCGGGAGTTCTGACGAGCCGTCAGCCTTCGGCGGCAGAGCGCGCTGATATGGAGTATGGGCTTCAGATGGCGCGCGAGATCGGACGTCTCGATGTGGGACAGACGGCGGTGGTGAAAGACCGTGCGGTCATGGCGCTTGAGGCGATCGAGGGGACGGATGCCTGCATCCGCCGCGGCGGGCAGCTTGCCGGCGGCGGTGCGGTCGTCGCAAAGGCGGCAAAGCCACAGCAGGACAGTCGTTTTGATGTACCTGCCGTCGGGCTCGATACGATCGAGTCGCTGGTGGCGGTGAAGGCGTCTGCGCTCGCCATTGAGGCGGGAAAGACACTCTTTGTGGACAAGGAGCGTGCGATTGCCCTTGCCGAGGCGAACGGCATTACGATAGCGGCGATGTAGTGAGGCATCCCTTGCAAATACGGACGGTGTTTGCTGTTGATTCTACCGAGGAGGTCTTGCCCATTTGAAGATCATGCTTTCGGCGGGAGAGACCTCCGGCGACCTCCACGGGGCGGCGTTAGCGCGTGAACTGCGCACACTTGACCCGGCGGTGAAGCTGATCGGCTTCGGCGGTACGGAGATGGCGGCGGCGGGAGTGGCACTCCGTCAAAATTATGCGGACTACAATGTGATGGGTATTTCGGCGGTGATTTTGAATCTCCGCCGAATTTTCGCGTTGCTTGATGATTTGACGCACTTGATGGATGAGGAGCGTCCCGATGTGCTGGTCATCATCGACTATCCGGATTTTAACTGGCGGCTGGCGGCGCGGGCAAAGGAGCGGGGGATTCCCGTCTTTTCTTATATTCCTCCGTCTGCGTGGGCATGGCGTAAGGGGCGCGCGAAGTCCTGCGCGGCTCTCGCCGACGAGATCGTCGCGATTTTCCCGCATGAGCTGCCGCCCTATGAGGCGGCGGGTGCGAACATTTCGTTCGTCGGCAATCCGCTTGTCGATACGGTGCGTGCCGAGATGCCGCCCACAGAGGCACGGCGTCACTTCGGCATCGGTGCAGATGATGTGCCGATCCTGCTCCTCCCGGGCAGCCGCCGTGAGGAGATCGAGCGTCTCCTTCCTCCCATGTTGGGGGCGGCGGAGCGGCTCGGAGCGGCAGACCCCACGCGACGGTTCTTTCTGCCCGTCGCGGGCGGCGTGGATGAGGAGCGCATCAGAAGGCATCTCGCTGCATCCACGGCGGAGGTGACGCTGACCCACGACGCGCGCTATGCCCTCATGGGGCTCGCACGCGCTGCGATGGCAACCTCGGGCACAGTGGTGATGGAGGCGGCGCTCATGGGGCTGCCCGCCGTCGTCCTCTATCGGATGTCGGCACTCTCCTATCTCATCGGGCGTCTGCTCGTCGATGTGCCGCGCTTTTCCCTGCCGAACATCCTGCTCGGCGAGACGTTTGAGACAGAGCTGCTGCAGGGGGCCGTGCAGCCCAACCGCATCGCGGCGGAGATGGAGAAGATCATCGCGGACGGCGCGGATCGCCGCTACGTGACGGAACGCCTGTCGCGCGCGGCAGCACGTCTTGGTGAACCCCATGCGGCGCGCCGTGTGGCGGAGAAGATTCTCGCTCTTGGACGCAAGAGATATTGTACCCCGTAGGAGACCTATGAAGAATTATAAGAGACTGCTGACCTACATGCGGCCGTACGTAAAGAAATTCGTGCTGGCAGTCGTGTGTATCATCCTTGCCTCGGCGGCGAATCTCTACGTTCCGTGGATCATCAAGGACATGATCGACGACGTTCTCGCCGATAAGAACATGGCTCTGCTGAACGCCATCTGCATCGGCATTGTCGTCATCTTTTTCCTGCGCGGAATTTTTTACTTCGGGCAGTCCTACCTCGTCTCCTACATCGGACAGAAGGTGATCATCGATGTGCGTGAGGTGATGTTCCGCAAGTTCCAGCGGATGCCGCTCGCGTACTATGACCGCCACCAGACGGGCGAGATCATGAGCTTCGTCACGAACGATGTTGCGGCAATCCAGTCGGCACTCGTCGACAACCTCATCGATCTCGTGACGGAGGGCTGTATCCTCATCGGATCGCTTGCCCTCATGTTCTATCTGGATTGGAAGCTCTCCCTGCTGACGCTTATCGTCATTCCTATGGTCGGGCAGGCGATGAAGATCTTTGGACGCAAGATCAAGAAGTCGAGCACCGTGATTCAGGAGCGGCTCGCAGAGATCACGGCACTCCTGCAGGAGTGCTTTTCTGCGACGCGCGTCGTGAAGTCCTTCGTCCGTGAGGACTATGAGATCGACCGCTTTGTCGTGAGCAACCAGCGCAACTTCGAAGCAGTGATGAAAAATGTCCAGCAGACGAGCATGCTCACGCCGACGGTGGAGTTCCTCGCTGCTCTTGCCGTCACGTTCATCGTCTGGTTCGGCGGCTACGAGGTCGTCAACGGTGACATCACGGCGGGCGCGTTCGTCGCGTTCCTCACCTATGCCGTGAACCTTGCAAATCCCGTCAAGCGCCTCTCGCGCATCTACGGCAACCTGCAGAAGGCAATGGCAGCCGTGGACCGCGTGTTCTCCGTTGTCGATCTCACGGAGAGCATTACAGATCGTCCCGACGCCAAGCCGCTTCCCCCCGTGACAGGGCACGTGTGCTTCGAGGATGTCACGTTCTCCTACAAGGAAGGACGCAAGGCGCTCGACGGTGTGACGCTTGAGGCCGCGCCCGGCGAGATGATCGCCTTTGTCGGTCCCTCGGGCGCAGGCAAATCGACGATTGCGAATCTTATCCCGCGCTTCTACGAGCCGGACAGCGGGGCAATCACGGTGGACGGACACGACATCCGCAGTGTTACGCTCGCCTCGCTGCGCGGGCAGATCGGGCTGGTACCGCAGGAGACGATGCTGTTCTCCACGACGATTCGCGAGAACATTCGCTATGGACGCCTCGATGCGTCGGATGCGGAGATCGAGGAGGCAGCGCGTGCGGCAAACGCACACGATTTCATCGCGCAGCTGGAGCACGGCTACGATACGCAGATCGGGGAGCGCGGCGTCAGTATCTCGGGCGGTCAGCGCCAGCGCATTGCCATCGCACGCGCCATCCTGAAGGATCCGCGCATCCTCATCCTCGACGAGGCGACCTCCGCACTTGATACGGAGAGCGAAAAGATCGTGCAGGCGGCGCTCGACAATCTGATGGTCGGGCGCACGAGCTTCGTCATCGCCCATCGTCTTTCCACGGTGTTCCATGCCGACCGCATCTATGTGATTGATGCCGGCCGCATCGTGGAGCAGGGAACCCATGAGGAGCTCTTGGCAAAGGGCGGGCTCTATCAGCATCTCTATGACATTCAGTTTCGGGGAGAGTGACGCATGCGATTTCTCTACAATTTAGCGGCAATCCTCATCGTCACCATCATCATACCTATCTTCATGCTGCGCGCCACACGGGAGCGCGGCTTTGTCGAGCGCATCAAGCAGAGCTTTGGCTTCTACCCGCAGGACACGATAGACAAGGTGGCGGGAAAGAATGCCATCTGGGTGCACGCGGCATCCGTTGGGGAGATCGTGGCGACGAGTCCGCTCGTGCGTGAGTTCCGCAAGGCGTTTCCTGACACGCCTATCCTCGTCTCGGTCGTGACAACGGGTGGCTATGAGATGGCGCACCGCATCATCAAGGATGCGGACGCGATCATCTATTTCCCGCTGGATTTGCCGTTCCTCGCCTCGCGCGTCGTGGAACGGATCCGCCCGCGTGTCTTTCTGCCCGTGGAGACGGAGCTGTGGCCGAACTTCCTCAAGAAGGCGAAGCAGCTCGATGTGCCCGTCATGATGGTCAACGGCCGCATCAGCGACCGCAGCGTGAAGCAGTACAAGTACTTGTTCGGGATGCTGCGCGAGATGATCGGGACGGTGAAATGCTTTGCGATGCAGTCGGGCATCGATGCGGACTACATCATGCGCCTTGGTGCGCCCCGCGAGCTCGTCACCGTGACGGGCAATACGAAGTTCGATCAGGCGTATACGAGTGTCAGCCCCGAAGAGCGCGCAGCATTGATCGCGGAGCTCGGCCTCTCGGGGGCGAGCCGCATCATGATCGCGGGCTCGACCCACCGCGGGGAGGAAGAGCTGGTGCTCAACGCCTTTGCCGCTGTGCGTGCAAAAGATCCGAACGTACGCCTCATCATCGCGCCGCGCGAGGTGCTGCGCACGATGGAGGTGGAGCATCTCTGCCGCAAAGCCGGGTTTACGGTCAACACGCGCAAGAACCTCCAGAAAGGAGCAGAGGGCGGCGAGGACATTGTGATCCTCGATACGGTCGGTGAGCTCGGCCGCGTCTATGGGCTCGGCGACGTGATCTACATCGGCGGCAGCCTTGTCCCGCACGGCGGACATAATATCCTTGAGCCGGCGGCGCATGGCAAGGCAATCATCGTCGGAAATCAGATGTTCAATTTCAAGGACATCCACGCGCTTTTCCGCAATCGCAGCGCCGTCGTGACGGTTACGAACGGCGCGGAGCTGACCGCGGAGACGCTGCGCCTCTTCGCTGATGACGCGGAGCGCGCACGCCTTGAGTGCGAGACGCTCGCGATCATCAACGAGAACAAGGGCGCATCGAAAAAGTCGGCCAAGATCCTCGTGGATATGCTTGCTGCCTATGAGACGCGCCGTGCTCAGCGCGCGCAGGAGCGCATCAGTGCACATCGCGTGCGCGCGACACAGAAGGTCGCAAACTTCCAGACCTATTTCATCGACCTCGTTCACGACAAAGAGGTACACGGCGTCACGCGTCGCCTCATCATGGGCGTGTTCTACGTGTTCTCCCTCATCTATGAACAGCTGGTCAATCTGAAGCTTGCCATGTATCGGTGGGGCTGGTTTAAGAAAGAACAGCTGCCCTGCTTCGTTATCAGCCTCGGCAATGTGACGGTCGGCGGAACGGGAAAGACGCCAACAGCGCAGCATCTCGCGCGTGCCATTCATGCGATGGGGTATCGCGCTGCGATTCTCAACCGCGGGTATCGTGCCAAGTGGCGCGGAGCAGTCGGCATCGTCTCGGACGGGCGTGCACTGAAGATGGATGCGGAGACGGCGGGGGACGAGGCGTTTATGCTCGCCAAGCATTTGCCGGATGTGCCCGTTCTCATCGGGCCACACCGCGCCGTGACGGGACGCTATGCCATTGAGCACTTCGGCGCACAGGTGGCGATTCTCGATGACGGCTATCAGCACTGGCAGCTTGAGCGCGATATGGATATCCTGCTAGTTGATGCGGTCAATGTATTTGGCAACGGCTACCTTCTGCCGCGCGGAACTCTGCGCGAACCGCTCTCGCATATCAACCGCGCAGATGTATGCCTTATGACGAAAGTCGATCAAGCGGCACCGGGGGCGATTGAGTACATCTGGGAGACGTTCCGCAGCTACAATCAGGACGGGCTCATCATGGAGAGCATCCATCAGCCCCGTCAGTTTGTCCGCCTTTCGGATTGGTTTGAGGACATTGCGGCGGGCGGTGTGCCCGTGACAGAGATGGAGGGCAGAAAGGTGCTCGCTGTCTCGGCCATCGGGAACCCCGCCTCCTTCGAGCAGACGCTTGCCGATCTCGGTGTTGAGATGGTGGAGAGCATGCGCTATCCCGATCATCACGACTACGGCGAACGCGATATGGCAGAGGTACTCTACCGTGCGGAGACGCTCGGCGTTGAGGCAATTGTCATTACAGAAAAGGATGCAGTGAAGGTGCCGGGCGATGTCGTACGCGCGAAATGGCGTATCCCGATGTATGTGCTCTCTGTCGAGGTCACCCTGCAGAAGGGGCAGGAGGTCTTCTTCGAGACCCTTAAGGAGCAGTTGGCAGCAAAGTTTGGGAAGCAGTGCACGATAGGATGAAGCTGCGTTTTCCACAGCGGATCCTAGTGGGCGGGATCAGTGCTCGGCTGCCTGCGCAGCGAGGGGTTCGCGCGGTGTGTCACTGCGAAAATTCAGTTATCCATCATATAGAGGTGATCGCATGAAGGTTCTCTGCATTATCCCTGCGCGGTATGCATCGACGCGTCTGCCCGGGAAACCCCTGCGCGATATCGCGGGGAAGCCGATGATTGTCCGTGTCTATGAGCGGGCGGTGCGGGCACAGCGTGTCCATGAGGTTGTCGTGGCGACAGATGATGAACGCATCCGTGCGGCGGTCGAGGAGCATGGCGGTCACGCCGTCATGACGCGCGCCAATCATGCAACGGGGACAGATCGTCTCGCCGAGGTTGCCGCACAGCGGCCGGACTGCGATCTCATCATCAACGTACAGGGCGATGAGCCGCTGATCGATCCCGCCGTGATCGATGCCCTTGTCGCTCCGTTTGAGCATGACGATGCGCTCATGATGGCGACGGCGAAAACGGAGATCACGGATGCGGCGGAGATGGAGAATCCGAACAATGTCAAGGTCGTTACCGACCGTACGGGGAATGCCCTCTACTTCTCCCGTGCGCGCATCCCCTATGCACGCAATATGGGCGCAAAGGTCTATAAGCACATCGGCATCTATGCCTACCGCAGGGATTTTCTGCTCGCCTATGCGAAGATGGCGCAGACGGAGCTGGAGTGCTCGGAGTCTCTGGAGCAGCTGCGTGCGCTCGAGAACGGGTACCGCATCCGCGTCGTGGAGACGGACGCGGTCTTTATCGGTGTTGACACGGAGGAGGATCTGGCGGCGGTCAATGCGGAGTATCGGCGACAGGGGATTGATTGACCTCGGGATATGAAGTATTTATAATAGGAACTATAGTGCAATACGAAGCAGCCGAAAGGAGCCCTGAAGATGAACAAAGTGAAGCTGGCGAATTTTGAGATTGGCGGCGGCGAGCCGCTCGTCCTTCTCGCGGGGCCATGCGTCCTGGAAGGGCTGGAACGCTCACTCATGATCGGACGCGGCATCAAAGAGATCACGGACCGGCTCGGCATCCCCTACGTGTTCAAGGCATCCTTTGACAAGGCAAATCGCTCCGCCTATCACAGTTTTCGTGGGCCGGGGCTCACGGACGGGTTGAAGATGCTGGGGCAGATCAAGAAGGAACTCGGAGTTCCCGTTGTGACCGATATCCATGAGTCGTGTCAGGCGGAACCGGCGGCGAAGGTCGTGGACATCCTCCAGATCCCCGCCTTTCTCTCGCGCCAGACCGATCTGCTGCACGCGGCAGCACAGACGGGTGCGGTCGTCAATGTGAAGAAGGGGCAGTTCCTCGCGCCGAACGATATGCGCAACGTCGTGGACAAGATCCACGAGAGCGGCAGCGAGCGCATCCTGCTGACAGAGCGCGGGGCGAGCTTCGGCTACAACAATCTCGTCGTCGATATGCGTGCTTTGCCCATCATGCGAAGCTTCGGTTATCCTGTGATCTTTGACGGAACGCACAGCGTACAGCTGCCGGGCGGCGCGGGGACGAGCTCCTCGGGGCAGCGCGAGTTCGTGGAGTATCTCGTGCGCGCTGCTGTTGGCGCGGGGGTCGATGGACTCTTTCTCGAGGTACATGACAATCCCGCCGAGGCACTTTCGGATGGGGCGAACATGGTCTATCTGGACAAACTCGAAGAGCTGCTGAAGGATGCCCTCGCCATCTATGAGGTCGTGCGTAAAAAGCTGAACTAGGAGAACGCTATGCAAGAGAGTACCATCCGACAGAAGGCAGTTGAGACGCTGAAACTGGAGGCAGACGCCGTCGCGCGTCTCACGGATCGCGTTGATGATGACTTTGAGGCAGCAGCAGAGGCGATCCTTGCATGCAAGGGGCGCGTCGTCGTGACAGGCATGGGAAAATCTGGTCACGTCGGACGAAAGATCGCGGCGACACTTGCGAGTACGGGAACGCCCGCCTTCTTCATGCATCCAGCGGAGGCGTTCCACGGGGATCTCGGCATGGTGACGGCGGACGACATCGTGATCGCCATCTCGAACAGCGGTGAGTCGAACGAAGTCGTCAACATTTTGTCGATTATCCATCGCATCGGCGCGCGCATCGTCGCTATGAGTGGACGGCGAAAGTCCCAGCTCGGCCGCAGTGCGGACTTTTACATTGACATCGGTGTCGAACGCGAGGCGTGTCCTTTGGGGCTCGCACCGACCGCATCGACGACGGCGACGCTTGCGATGGGGGATGCACTCGCAATGGCACTCATGGCGGCACGGGACTTCAAGAAGGAGGACTATGCGCTCTTTCATCCGGGTGGTGCGCTCGGGCGCAAGCTCCTGCTCACCGTGGCGAACGTCATGCATACGGGCGATGAGAATCCCGTCGTGCCGTATCATACGACGGCAAAGGATGCGCTCTTTGTCATGACGGACAAGGGGCTCGGGGCGGTCTCCGTAGTGGATGCGGACGGCAAGTTCATCGGGCTTGTCACGGACGGCATCATCCGCCGCGCGCTCGCGAAGGACTACACGTTCCTCGACAAGGACGTGGAGAGCATCATGTTCGCCACGCCGCTCACGATTGCACCGGACAAGATGGCGGCGGCGGCACTCTCCGTCATGGAAAAGCATCAGCCGCGCCCCGTCACAGTGCTGCCTGTCATTGACGATGCGGGTGTTCCCGTGGGAATTGTTCATCTGACGGATCTCTTGCGGCAGGGGGTGGTCTGATGCCGATACGAGAAGACGCGATTGCGCGTGCAAAGAAGATAAAATGTGTGATTCTCGATGTGGACGGTGTGCTGACGGACGGAGGGATCTACGTCGCACCAGACGGAAGCGAGCTATTTAAGCCGTTCTTTGCCCGTGACGGGCTTGCGATCACGCGTGCCCGCAAGGTGGGACTGAAAACGGCGATCATTACGGGGCGCGCCTCGCCCATCGTCGCGAATCGTGCGAAAGAACTGCATATTGACCTCGTCTATCAGGGACGCCTCGATAAGCGCGAGGCGTATGCGGACATCAAGGCTCAGACAGGGCTCTCCGATGAGGCGTTTGCCTATGTCGGAGATGATCTCGTCGATCTGCCGATCCTGCGCCAGGTCGGTCTGCCCTGTGCCGTCGGGGACGCCGTCCCCGAGGTCAAGGAGATCGCACAGATCATCGCCGTGCAGCCCGGCGGACGCGGTGCGGTGCGCGAAGTCTATGAGATCATTTTGAAGACACAGGGGCTGTGGGATTGTGTTCTTGCAGGCTTTTATGAGGACGTTGATGGACTAGCACAGTAGAAAGAGGAGGTGTGGTCATGCTCTATCGCACGCTGATGTTGATGAGCCGCGTTGCCTGCCACACGCCGCGTCCCATTCTGCTGGCACTCGGCTGGGTGCTCGGTAACCTCTACTACCTCATCATCGCCAAGATGCGGCGGCGGGCCGTCGCGCACATGATGCCCGCGCTCGGTATCGACGAGGCAGCAGCGAAAAAACTTGTACGTGCCTCCTTTATCAATATGGCGCGAAATTTTCTCGATATTCTTGCGATGCCCATGCTGAACGAGCGCAATTTCAGAGACTACATCGAGATCGACCATCTTGAGCGCATGAAGGCGGCACTCGCCGAGGGACATGGCGTCGTCGTCCTCACGGGCCATATCGGCTGCTGGGAATGGCTCTCGGCAGCATTTACGCTGAATGGGATGCCCGTCAGTGCGATTGCCAAGCCACAGCCGAACATCCAGTATACGCGTGTGCTCGACGATCTGCGTGCAACGATTCACGTGGAGATCTTCTCGCGCGGAACGAGTGAGCTGATCACGGCGGCGCGTGCGCTGAAGCGCGGCAAACTGCTCGGCTTTCTTGCCGATCAGGACGGCGGCCCCGGCGGTGCCTTCATCGAGTTTCTCGGACGCACGGCATCGACCCCGCTCGGACCGGCGGTCTTTTCCCGCAAGTTCCGATCCCCCGTCGTGCCCGCATTCATCCTGCGGCAGCCGAATGGAAAGCATAAAGTCATTGTCGGGGAGATCATGCGCTGCCCGAATACGGGTGATAGTGACCGCGATCTCCATGAGTTTACCGTGCAGATGACCGCCATCGTCGAGCGGATCATCCGCGAGAATCCGACGCAGTGGATCTGGTTTCAAAAGCGATGGAATACGTCTCCAGAGGAGCAGAAGACAGGAAAGCATCATGTGTCGGCAGGGCAGGAGGAGAAGGTCGGATGACACGGAATAAAATCATCGGCGGCGTTCTGGCGGCTGCCTTCCTCGGGCTTGTCCTCTGGGCTGTGCTTTCCGTGCCGAAGCCGCCCGAACAGACGGATGAACAGCAGGGACCGCGCATCATGTCCTATGAGGACAACACGCTCCATGAGGAGCAGGATGGGCGCACGGTCTGGACGCTTACCGCACAGAATATGAGTGTGGATATCGATACGCAGGACACGACAATGAAGGGGATCGAGGGGACCTTCTACAGCGAGGACGGGAATACACTCTCGCTGAAAGCCGATACGGGGCACATGGACAGCACGACGCGTGACGTTGTCCTCACAGGCGGCATATATGCCGAGACCAGCAACGGAATCACCCTGCGCGCGAACGCCCTGCACTGGATCGCCGCGAAAAAAGAGCTGGCAGCGGAGGGGAGCGCCGTCCTCACACGTGATGATCTGTGCGCGAGCGGGGATCGTATTACGAGCGCGGATGAATTTGAGAAATTTGCCATCGAGGGGAATGCGCACATTATTAAGGGGAGGGACGTAAAATGACGAAGAGGACTATTTGCCGCGGGGGACTGCTCCTGCTTGCGGCAGGCGCGGTCTGCACGGCAGGACTGGCGGCACCGCAGAACGCAGATCCGACGAATCTCACGGCGGATCGTCTGACTTACGATACGCGAACGGGCGTGGTCACCGCCGAAGGCGGCGTACACGTGGATCAGGGCACGGGGAACATCGAGGGTGCACGTGCTACCTACAACACAAAGACGCAGGAGGGCACCATTGAGGGAAATGTTCGCGCACAGCGTGAGGACATGAACCTCTCCTGCGATCGCCTCCTTGCCGCAGGGCAGGAGCATTGGCAGGCGAGCGGCAGCGTCCACATGGCAAAGGCAGGCCGCACCTTTACGGGTCCTCTGGTGGACTATTATCCCACACAGGATGATCACATTGTCGCCTCCTCGGGCGGGACGATCACGAGCCCCGACGGTACACTCTCAGCGGATCATCTTGAGGGATGGCTGAAGCAGAGCCGCTTTACGGGGATCGGAAACGCGCATGTCACGAGTCCCGCGCGTGATCTTGAGGGCGGCGGCGACCGCATGGACTACTATGGTAATGACCCAAGACCCTACGTCGAGCTGGATGGGAATGCGTGGGTATATCAGGGCAACAATACAGCGCGCAGCAATCACATGACCGTCTACCTCGCCGATGACGGCACCGCTGTGACCCAGTGAGGAGCGAGTGCAATGCATCTTGAATCCCGCAGTCTCATCAAGAAGTTCGGCAGCCGTACCGTGGTCGACCGCATCTCTGTGCGCATCGACAAGGGCGAGATCGTCGGACTCCTCGGACCGAACGGCGCCGGCAAGACGACGACGTTCTACATGATCGTCGGTCTGGAGAAGCCGACGCACGGTGATGTCTATCTCTCCGATATCTGCATTACGGACTATCCTATGTACCGCCGTGCCGAACTCGGTATCAGCTACCTCACGCAGGAGCCGTCCATCTTTCGTAAGCTCACTGTCACGGAGAACATTGCCGCTATCTTGGAGACAACAAAGCTCTCGGCAGCGGAGCAGAAACACAAGCTGGATGCCCTCCTCGAAGAGTTCCACATCGGACACGTCCGCGACCGCCGCGGAACGGAGCTCTCGGGCGGCGAACGGCGGCGCGTCGAGATCGCGCGCTGCCTTGCGCTCGAACCGCAGTTCATCTTGCTCGACGAGCCGTTCGCGGGCGTCGACCCGCTTGCCGTTGCGGACATTCAGGAGATCATCGAATATCTGCGCCAGCGCGGCATGGGGATCCTCATCACCGACCACAACGTCCGTGAGACGCTCCACATCGTCGACCGTGTCTACCTCCTCAGCGAGGGCAAGCTCCTCCTCGAAGGCGACAGCAAGACCATCGCCGAGAGCCCTATTGCACGTAAATTCTATCTCGGCGAGAATTTCAGCCTGTAAAAAATAACCAATCTGTGTATGCAGGTTGGTTTTTTGTTTTGTATTTTGGATAGTGTTTTTGTTTTGTGGATATACAAATTCATAGAACATGATAAAATCATAATTAACAGAATTTTACTGCTGTAAGGAGGAAGAAGAATGAAACGGATGAAGAAGTGGCTGTCCGTCTTGGCGGTGGCTGCAGTCGCGGGAACGATGCTTGCAGGCTGTGGTGGCGGCACGGACAAGAAGGCGGCAGGCGGCGAGGAGGAGAAGGTGCTCACGGTCTATACAGCACGCAGTGAGAGCCTAAACAATCTCGTCATCCCAAATTTTGAAAAGGACACGGGCATCAAGGTCAATGTCATTGTTGCAGGGACGGGACCGCTCCTCAAGCGCGTGGCCTCGGAGAAGGGGAACCCACAGGGGGATATTCTCTGGGCGTCGGATCAGATGACGCTCGAGTCGCAGAAGGATCTCTTTATGGAGTATGTCTCCCCTGAGGATGCGAATATGATGGAGGCGTTTCGCAATAAGACGGGATACTTCTCTCCCGCCTTTGCTGATCCGACCGTCATGATCGTCAATAAGAATCTGGCGGGGGATATGAAGATCGACAGCTTTGAGGATCTTCTCAATCCTGCCTTGAAGGGGAAGATCGCCTTCGGTGATCCGGCGGCATCGAATTCGGCATTGCAGTCACTGATCGCCATGCTCTATGCCAAGGGGACGAACGGTGACCCTATGTCGGATACAGCATGGGCATACGTCGATCAGTTCATCGCAAATCTCGACGGTAAGATCCTGAACAGTTCGGGCGGCGTCCACAAGGGTGTGGCGGACGGTGAGTATACGGTTGGTCTCACGTGGGAGGATCCTGCGGCAACCTATGTGAAAAATGGTGCTCCTGTGCGTGTGGTCTTCCCCAAGGAAGGTGCGATCTTCCCCGGTGAGTCAGTACAGATCATCAAGGACTGCAAGCATCCAGAAAATGCGAAGAAGTTCGTTGACTATATGCTCTCGCAGAAAATTCAGGAAGCAGCCGGCAAGGAGCTGACGGTGCGCCCCCTGCGCAAGGATGTGCCGCTCGCATCCTATATGACGCCGATGAAGGACATTACGCTCTTCCCGAACTATGACGAGGGATGGGTGGCACAGCATAAGAATGAGATCGTTGCAATGTGGAATAAGCATCTCGAGAATTTCAAACAGTAGCAGACAGCCTGACAGGAGCGAATTGCTGCCGCCGCAAGGCGTGTGCAATTCGCTTTTTTCGGGAAAGGGGGGGGAACACGGTGAGTGTATCCATTCATATTGACAATGTCGTAAAAAAATATAGTGATCACACCGTCATCGACGGGCTGTCTCTCGATGTTCGGCCAGGGGAGTTCTTTACCCTGCTCGGACCGTCGGGCTGCGGAAAGACAACGCTGCTCCGCATGATTATTGGCTTCAATTCGATTGAGGGCGGTGAAATACGGATCGGCGACCGTCGCATCAACGATGTCCCGCCGAATCAGCGCAACATGGGGATGGTGTTTCAGAACTACGCCATCTTCCCGCACATGTCAGTGCGCGATAATGTCGCATTTGGTCTGAAGATGCGCGGTGTCAGCGCAGAGGAGATCGACCGCCGCGTCGACGAGATCCTTCGTGTGGTGAAGATCGATGCGCTCCGCGATCGTATGCCGACGGCGCTCTCAGGGGGGCAGCAGCAGCGTGTCGCGCTCGCACGTGCCATTGTCATCGCACCAGAGGTTCTGCTCATGGATGAGCCGCTCTCTAATCTCGATGCGAAGCTGCGTGTGGAGATGCGCAACGCGATTAAGCAGATCCAGCGGCAGATCGACATAACGACCGTTTATGTTACACACGATCAGGAGGAAGCGCTTGCCGTCTCCGACCGTATCGCGGTCATGGAGGGCGGCGTTGTCCGCCAGATCGGCAGCCCGCAGCAGATCTACCGCCGTCCTGCCGATGTCTTTGTCTCGACCTTCATCGGCCTCTCGAATCTCTTTGACGGGGTCGTGCGGTCAGAGGCCGACCGCAAGTCAGTTGAGCTTCTGCCGGACTACCGCGTGCCAATGCAGAATCTTGCCGCTGAGGCGTTTGACGGACAAGCGGTGGTCGTCTCCGTTCGCCCGGAGGAATTTATCATAACGGAGGGCGAGGGGGATGGCATCCCCGCTGTTGTAAAGAGCAGTGTATTCCTTGGCCTGACGACGCACTATTTTCTCGAAACGGCGCAGGGGCGGGCAGTCGAAGCGATCCGCGGTCAGGAAGACGGTGCCTTGCTCGCCGACGGCACACGCGTTACGCTGCGCGTCAAGGCGGAGCGCATCAATGTTTTCCGCGCTGATGCGGAGACGACGTTGATCGAAGGTGATCTGTCATGAAGGGCGGCGCGGGAAAAAATCTATCGGTATGGTCGATCCTCAGTATTCTCATCCTCGCAGCATTTGGCATCTTCGTCCTCTATCCGCTTGTGCTTGTCCTCTATAAGAGTTTCGTCGATCCAGTCTCCGGCGGGGTGACATGGGACTACTTTGCACGGTTCTTCACCAAGCGATTCTATTGGGAGACGATGGTGAACAGCCTCTGCGTCACGGTCTGTGCGACGCTGCTCTCGGCAGCACTCGGTCTGCCCATGGCATATTTGATGCGCAGTGTGAAAATACGTGGGAGCAGTTTTCTCAACATTCTCATCGTCATCTCCTATCTTTCGCCGCCGTTCATCGGCGCATACGCATGGATTCAGCTGCTCGGGCGCAATGGTGTCATAACGCAGCTGGTGAACAGTGCCTTCGGTCTTTCCTTTGACGGTGTGTACGGCTTTGCGGGGATCCTGCTCGTCTTTACGCTGCAGTCCTTCCCTCTCGTCTATATCTATGTCTCGGGCGCGCTGAAGAATATGGACAACTCGTTGAACGAGGCGGCGGAGAGCCTCGGCTGCGGGCGCATCGGGCGGATTCGCCGCATTATCGTGCCACTCGTGATGCCGACACTTCTCGCAAGCTCACTGCTCGTCTTTATGCGTGTTTTTGCCGACTTTGGTACGCCCATGCTGATCGGCGAGGGCTACAAGACGATGCCTGTCCTCGTCTATACACAGTTCATGGGAGAGGTCGGCGGCGACGATGGATTCGCCGCGGCGATCTGCGTCATCATGATCGGATTGACCCTTGCCATGTTCTTCGCTCAGCGGATACTGGCACGGCGGAGTACCTATGCCATGACGGCACTCAAGCCGATGAGTGCAGAGCGTGCGGCGGGGCTGCGCAATATCGCCGCCCATGGCTTTGCCTATCTTGTAACAGGGCTTGCGATCCTGCCGCAGGTCGTCGTGATCTATACGTCGTTCCTCCGCAGCAACGGCGGGCAGGTGTTTACGGGCGGCTATGCGCTGCAGAGCTATGAGGCGACGCTCTTTGCGAAGGATAACGATGCGGTGCTGAACACCTATCTGCTTGGGATACTCAGCATTGCCGTCGTTGTCGTGATCGGTGTTCTCGTCGCCTATCTGAGCATGCGTAAGAGAAATGCGGTCAACAATGCGCTCGATACGATTACGATGTTTCCCTTTATCATCCCGGGCTCGGTGCTCGGCATTGCCTTCCTCTTCGCGTTCAACAGTCCGCCGATTGTCATTAGCGGGACAATGCTCATCATGATCATCGCGTTCAGTGTACGACGGATGCCGTATACGGTGCGATCGAGTGCTGCTGCCCTCGGACAGATCAGCCCGAGCATCGAGGAGGCGGCGGTGTCGCTCGGCGCATCGGAGATGACGACGTTCGCGCGCGTGACCGTTCCGATGATGCTTCCGGGGGTCTGTGCGGGTGCGATCATGAGCTGGGTGACGATCATCAGTGAGCTGAGCTCGTCGATTATCCTCTATACTAATGCCAATCAAACACTGACTGTCTCGATCTATACGGAGGTCATACGCGGCAATTATGGGAATGCCTCCGCCTATGCGACCATCCTCACGGTCACGTCCATCCTCTCCCTGCTGCTCTTTTACAAAGTGACAGGGCGGCGCGATATCAGTATCTGATCCACTCTTTCTGATCGTGCCGGTCAGACGCCGGTGATACGATTGAAAACGAGAGCGTTGCATTTGCAGTGCTCTCGTTTTATAATATTTCGGATAGACTGATTATATTGGAAGAGAAGGTGGGAGGATCTGTGGCACAGTCGGTTCGCTTTCGTGCGTATATCCGCCGCCTTTTCATGCGTTCCATCCTTGCCTTTATCGCACTGATGCTCGTCAGCTATGCTGTGTTTGTCGTTTTATACTATGAAGTCTGCGTTGTTCGTGAGACGGAGCAGGAATGCGCGGCGATCGCAGCGGTGGCGGATGCCGAGTGGCAGCGTTATGATGCGGGGGTACAAAGCCTTGCCCGCATGGAGGATGTACGCGGTGCATTGGATGGGCAGACAGTTACGGAGGCATACCGCCGTCTCTATGCATTCTCGTTCGCAGGCCCTTTGCGCGCCGATTTTGCCTTGCTGCGGGAGGACGGGACAGTATGCGCGTCGAATCTTTACGCGGTAAACAGTGACAGTTTTGCCCGTCATGATGGTATCCGCAGGGAACTGTTGCGTTTGAACCGGACGCCGGATGCAGCAGTGAGCAGCACGGTACTTTTGCCGCTTGCCTACGATCAGGGGGCAGTGTATGCCTTTTCTGCTGTTGTGCCCAGTGGTGACGGCAGCGCGGCAGGCTATCTCGTTTTTGCCCTGCGGACCGAGGCATTCCATGCACTCGCCATACGCGGCGGCGCCGACCAGGTTGTACTGATGGACCCATTTGACCATGTGATTTTCGCAACGGATCGCCTGACAGAAAAGACGCTTGGAAAGTTTACGGCATCGGTGGAGGAGAACGGCAGAACGGAAATAGATGGGCAGCCTGCCTATGCCGCTGTGCAGTCCTGTGCGCAGGGGCGTGTGCGCGTTGTCACGATGACCTCGCTCTTGCGGCAGCAGCAGCTTGCCGCGACGGGGGCAGTCTTTCTGCTCACGCTCAGTGTGTTGCTCCTTCTCTCCATGCCGGTGCTCACGCGCAGGGTGACGGAGCGCAGCCTGCGCTCTGTCGACGGGCTTCTGCGTGCAGTACGTGCGTGTCGGGACGGCGATATGGGACCGCAGGATCTGCCGCAGAGCTTCTATGAGTTTGACGTCCTCTATGCAGACTATAATGCGATGCTTGCGCGCATCCGACGTCTGCTCGCACGCAATGCAGAGCTCGCCGAGCGCAAGCGCCGTATGGAGGTACGTCAGCTTAAGGGACAGTTCAATCCACATTTTGTCTTTAACGTAATGGAGGCACTGCGCTATGAGATCCTCATCGATCCAAAGCGCGCCTCAGAGATGGTTGTCGCCTTTGCCCGCCTGATGCGCTACGGCATTCGTGCGAGCGGGGACATGGCAGAGCTTGCCGTGGATATCCGCTATGTGGAGGATTATCTGACCCTCCAGAAGATGCGCTACGGCGATCGGCTGACCTACGACATCGTGCTCCCTGCGCAGCTGCGCAGCTGCCGTGTGCCAAAGCTGCTCCTTCAGCCGATCGTTGAAAACAGCATTGTCCATGGACTGGAGCAGACGCGTGAACTGCGCCTGCGCGTCGAGTGCCGCGCGGAGCAGGGAGATCTGCTGCTGTGCGTGATAGACGACGGTCCAGGCATGACCTCGGCAAAGCATACAGAGATCTGCGCCATGTTCGCGTCGGCGTCGGCCGAGCCGGAACACATCGGCCTCTACAACGTGCATCGGGTGCTCCGTCTGCTTTACGGCGGTGCCTATGGCGTGACGATTGCGGAGTATAGAAACGGGCTGAAGGTCATCCTGCGGATGCCGCTGCAGCAGGGGGAAGAACATGGATAAAGTTTTGCTCGTTGAGGATGAAGATATCATTCGTCGCGGACTCCTCTATGCGGTGGATTGGCTGAAGGAGGACTGTGTGGTTGTCGGCGAGGCAATGGACGGCATAGACGGACTGAAAAAAATCGATACACTTCGTCCGGATATTGTTATCACTGATGTGAAGATGCCGTACCTCGATGGGCTCGGGATGCTCGAGCAGAGCCGAGATCGCGGCTATGAGGCAATCATTCTTTCGGGGTACGATGAATTCAGCTATGCCAAACGCGCAATCTCTCTCGATGTCGCGGAATACCTGCTGAAGCCCGTGGACTTCGATGCGCTTCATGAGAGCCTTGTACGTGCGAAGGAGCGCCTGCGGAGGAGGGCAGAGACACGGCGACTGGCGCAGGAACATGCCGCATCTGCACCAGTGGAGATTTTTCCCTCGGCGGGGGCACCGGTCGGCAAATATACGGGAAAACTCCTGCGCCGCATTCGCGCGGACTATGCAGAACGACTGTCGCTGCGGGATATTTCCGTCGAGTACGGTGTGTCCGAGACATATCTGCAGAAGTGTTTCAAACAGGATACGAAGTACACCTTTAACGATTTCCTCAACCGCTACCGCATTCTGCGGGCGGCGGAATATCTTCGTGCGGGAGACGGGCGAATCTATGAGATCGGTGCACGCGTCGGGTTTCAGGACTATAAGTACTTTACGCTCGTGTTCAAGAAATACATGAACTGCACACCGGGACAATTTCGCACGCGAAGCGAACGGGATGCGGCAGATGAATAGAAAAAGCCCCGACCCAGTGCAGGGCGGGGCTTTCGCATCGGTTCTATGCGATGTAGCGATAGTAGGCATCCAGCAGAAACAGTGCGCCTGCGATGCCGATGGTGACCATGCTGCCGCGTGTGACGAGCATCATCTGTGTCTCAGTGAGGCGATCTGCCGCATGGCGGCGCGTGTATGTCAGCCCGAGTGAAAGCGTCAGCAGGATGTACATGGTGATCGTCAGCGTATCAAGAGTGTCCCATGCCGCGATGACGAGGATTACGGACATCGCCATCAGAATGAGGAGAACGTAGTCCTTGCCCGGCGGACGCTGTTGTTTTTCTTCCTGTTGCGGCGCTGTCTTGCTTTGCAGCTTTTTTAACATTTTTGCCATAAGTATTCGTCCTCTTGTCTATTTATTTGCTGTAATAATGTTAGTATATCATAGAAAAATCTTTATTGCCATATGGTAATTCGGCAGGGATGATGCTATAATGAAAATCATCTGAGGAAGACCGTATCATTGGACACGGGGAGATGAGCCCTGTGCGGGTTTTGTGGAGGGGTTTGAGAAATGTCAGTAGCAAAGAAAATTGTGCTGAGCGTCGGATTCCTGGTGGTTATGTTTGCTGCCTACGGATTCTATGCGAATCATTCAAGCAGTACGCTGAATGAAAATACGGTCAGCGTATTCAAGTGGGCGCATGTTATCAATGTAGGCAGCCAGGTGCAGGCTCTCTCGGCCGACGGGCGTGAGTATGAGCTGATGCGCATTATGGCGCCGAACGAAGCAGAGCGTTCCCGTGCGGAAGGGCTCATATCCCAACTCACACCGAAGCTGAATAAGGCGTACGAAGAGTATGAGCAGGCCATCCAGGAGGCACCATTCTCTAACGAGTCGGATCGTTCACAGAAGCTGGCACGTCTCAATAAGCTGAAAGAAGAGCGCAAGGCGTATGCCGATGTGCGTCAGCGTGCGACGGATCTTATGGATGCAGGCGATCATGATGCGGCAATCACTTTGGCTTTCAATGATCAGTCTGATGTTTATAAACGTATGACCGAACTCTTAGAGGAGGACAAGGCGGACAGCGTACGTCTCGCGCGCGCGGAGATGGCGTACAGTGAGGATGTTTTCTCAGGGGTTAAGACGACGACACTGATTGCGCTCGTGATTGTTGTTATCCTGTCGATTATTACCCTCGTCCTGCTCCTTCGCAGCATCAAGAGGTCGGTCGATACGATTCTGGATGGGGCACGTCATATTGCCGGCGGCGATCTTCGTTCGAAGATCGAGCTGGACGGCGATGATGAATTTGCACATATTGCACATCAGTTTAATACGATGGTCGAGAGCATGCAGAAGATGATCCGCAAGATCAAGACAACGGCAACGGATGTGGCAGGCTCCTCCGAGGAACTGACGGCGAATGCAAACCAGTCGGCACAGGTGACGCAGAGCGTGGCGCAGTCCATCACGGAGGTTGCCGAGGCGGCAGAGAAACAGGCGGACATTGTCCACAAGAGCAATGAGACGATTGAAGAGTTCCAGAAGGGCCTCGAAGAGGCAATTACCAATCAGCGTCATGCACGTGAGCAGACACAGGCGACGGCAGAGAAGGCGGCAGAGGGAAATGCCTTTGTCCAGTCGACCGTCGAGCAGATGAACTCCATTGCACAGACGGTTCAGCAGACGAGTGAGATCGTCAGCAAGCTAGGTGAGCGTTCAAAGGAGATCGGCAACATCGTCGAAATCATCTCGAATATCTCGGGACAGACAAACTTGCTTGCTCTCAATGCGGCGATTGAAGCGGCACGTGCCGGCGAGCATGGGCGCGGGTTCGCAGTCGTCGCCGAGGAGGTGCGCAAGCTCGCCGAGGAGTCGCAGAACGCATCGCAGAAGATCTCTGAGCTCATCCAAAGCATTCAGGATGAGACGGACCAGGCAGTCGCCTCGATGGAGGAAGGACGCCGTGAGGCCGAAAAGGGCAAGGAGAACGTCACGGCAACGGGCGAAAGTTTCTCCGAGATCCTGCAGATGGTGGAGGATGTCAAGAAGGCATCGCTTGTCGTCAGTGATCACGTGCTGCACCTGCGTGAGAATATGGGAACAATCATCAATGGCATGACTGAGGTGGATGCCTCGGCAAAGGGGATCGGCAGCGAGTCGCAGAACGTATCCGCCGCGACGGAGGAACAGGCGGCCGGCATGGAGGAGATCGCATCCTCGAGCCGCAGCCTTGCCAATATGGCAAATGATCTGCAGACAGAGACGGATCAGTTCAAGGTGTAAATGGATGAAGGGAATCCGCGCTGACTTTCAGCGCGGATTTTTTGTATAAAGAAAACCACGCGATAATCGCGTGGTTGGAAAGAGCTTAAGCGGTGAACAGAAAATCCCCAGTGTGCTAAACTATGCGTAAGCCTGCCAGCCTAAAAATAGTGAAGACACTAGGGAGGAAACAGCATTATGTCGAAACAACAAAATGCCGATACGCATAGTTTAGCACACACAAAGTGGAATTGTAAGTATCACGTTGTGTTTGCACCGAAGTATCGGCGAAAAGTATTCTACGAAGGGAAACGGCTGGAAATCCGGGAGATTCTAAGAAAGCTGTGCGCGTGGAAGGGTGTAGAGATCATTGAAGGGGAGATCTGTCCGGATCATATCCACCTGCTGTTAAGTATCCCGCCGAAGATCAGCATATCGAGCTTTATGGGATACCTAAAGGGCAAGAGTAGCTTAATGATATTCCAAAAGTATGGAAACATGAAGTTTGCATATAGAAATCGAGAATTTTGGTGCAAAGGGTATTATGTCGATACCGTAGGAAAGAACACCAAGGCGATTAAGGAGTACATAGCTG
>PPYF01000115.1_pt1 | contig 74582 bp, 87 predicted proteins | sample 1559871 | NCBI WGS metagenome assembly PPYF01 (sample SAMN08240021, study PRJNA423297) | Human gut metagenome, whole genome shotgun sequencing project.
AACTGACGAAAGTATTGAAATAGCTAAACGCCGAGGAAATCCAGGTATTCGAAAGTTTGTCACTGGTGTTTTACATGCCGTTTTGCGGAAGGGATTACCTGACCTGCGACAAATTAATGAACGTGATTTGCAATTAAGTATCGAAAACAGTGTGCCACGGTGGCTAGTCAATGAGCTGACTAGTGAATATGGCGAAGAAGATACTGAAAAAATACTTCAATCAATTAATGAGCCAGCTCATCAGGTAATTCGGGTTAACACCGCTAAAACTAACCTTCCGACTGTCAAACAAGTTTTGGATGCTGCTGGAATTGAATATCAAGAAAGCCAAGTTGCTCAAAATGCCTTAGTAATTACGAAAGGTGAAATTATCAGCTCTGATCTCTTCAAAAATGGCGAAATCACTATTCAAGATGAAAGTGCCATGTTAGCCGTGGAAAGCATGCATATTGAGCCGGGTGATAAAGTCCTGGACGCTTGTGCAGCTCCTGGTGGGAAGACTGTTCAAATAGCAGAAGCCCTCGCTGATGAAGACGGTCACGTTGATGCGCTTGATATTCACCAACACAAGGTTAGATTGATCGAAAAGAATGCTCGTCGACTAGGGGTTGAAAAGCGAGTTACCGCTCATGCCCTTGATGCACGGGAGGTTGATCAACTTTTTGATGATGAAAGTTTTAACAAGATCTTAGTTGACGCACCTTGTAGTGGGATCGGACTTTTACGCCGGAAGCCGGAAATTCGTTATACAAAGACGCTAAATGATAGCAAGCAATTACATGAGATTCAGTTAGCAATTTTAAATGCGGTTGCCGCAAAAGTTAAAAAAGGCGGTATAATCACATACAGCACGTGCACAATTTTACGACAAGAAAATGATGATACTGTTCAAGCGTTTCTAGCTGAACATCCGGAGTTTGAGTTAGTAAAAACAACAACTGCACGAAAAGTTAAGGATAATCGTCACTCACCAACCTTAACTATATTACCGAGTGACTTTGATTCTGATGGCTTCTTCATCAGTAGCCTTAAGAAGGGAATATAATAAGTTAATGAAAGCTACTTATCAAACAGATATCGGCCACCAACGAAAGCAAAATCAAGACCGGGTTGCTGTGTTTACTAACAAGCTAGGCAATCAATTAATGGTTATTGCTGATGGAATTGGCGGCAATCGTAGCGGAGATATCGCTGCAGAGCAAACAGTTGCGACTTTGGGGAGTCAGTTTAAAAAACGGCCCCCGCAGACATCAATGGAGGGGATCCGTTGGTTTGCTCGTGAAACCCAATTAATCAATAATAAAATCTTAGCGCAATCCAAACGTAATCTTCGCTTGCAGGGGATGGGAACAACAATGGTCGCCGCTATTACATTTAAGGATGCGGTTGTGGTTGCTAATATTGGTGATAGTCGAGGATATATCCTTCATCAAAACCTATTAACGCAGATTACAGTAGACCATTCATTGGTTAATGAATTGGTAAAAACGGGAGATATATCAGAAGATGAAGCACTAAAGCTACCCCAGAGCAATATAATTACAAGGGCAATTGGAATCTCTCCTGATGCACAAGTTGATGTAAACCGCTTTGAATTAAACGAGGGTGATCAACTGTTAATGTGTTCTGATGGCTTGTTTAAGACTGTTTCTAAGGAGCGGATTATCAAGGTGCTTGAATTGCCGATACCGCTTGAAGAGAAATGTGCTCAACTTATAAAGATGGCAAATGATGCCGGCGGACCAGATAATATTACCGTTTTAATTGGGATTAATAGTAACCAGGAGGGATAGGAAATGAATCCTGGATATGAAATTGGTCACCGATATCGGATAATTCGGTCACTGGGTGAAGGTGGAATGGCTAATGTCTACTTGGCACATGATATGGTTCTTGATCGGGACGTTTCTGTTAAACTATTGCGTCTTGACTTACGGGACGATCCAAGTACTAAACGGCGATTCCATCGGGAAGCAATGGCCGCAACGCAGTTAAATGATCCTCATATTGTTGGAATTTATGACGTTGGTGAGGATCATGGCTTGCAATACATGGTAATGCAATATGTAAAAGGGACAGACCTTAAAGCATATATAAAAAAGCACTATCCGATTCCACTTCCACAAGTTATTGATATTATGGAACAGGTGCTTTCAGCAGTTGCGACCGCCCATGCTCATGGGATTATCCACCGGGACTTAAAACCACAAAATATCTTAATTGATGAAAATAAAAACGTTAAAATTACTGATTTTGGAATTGCGGTTGCTGTATCGCAAGACTCATTAACGCAGACTAATACCTTGATGGGGTCAGTTCACTACCTATCCCCAGAACAAGCGCGAGGAAGCATTGCTACTAAACAATCAGATATCTATTCACTAGGAATTATCTTGTTTGAACTTCTAACTGGAAAGGTTCCATTTGAGGGAGAAACGGCTGTCTCAATTGCCTTGAAGCATTTCCGTGAAGAAATTCCTTCTGTTCGTGAACAAAACAAAAAAATTCCTCAAGCACTCGAAAACGTAATCATTAAAGCGACTGCAAAGGAACCAGCTGAGCGATATAGTTCAGTTAATGAAATGGCGGCTGATTTGAAAACCGTCCTTGATCCCACCAGCAAAACTTACGGATTGGTAAGATTACTCGGGTAAATAGCCAGGCGGTTGATAAAAACCGAATTGTTTCAACCAATCCAGATGTCAGCCATAAGACCCGTGTCAGCACCCCGATTAATCTAACGGTTAGTACAGGAGTTAAGCAATTGCAAATGGCTGATTATGTCGGTGAAGACTATTCTTCAGTAGCCGCTAACCTTCGTCGCAAAGGATTTCAAGTTCATCAAGAACCAGTGTATTCGGATGATATTGATAAGGGACAGATTATCAGGCAAAACCACAAAAAGGGTACGATTGTTAAGCCTGCTTCTAATACAATTATTTTTCGGGTAAGTGCAGGTAAAGAACCAATCAAGATTCCAAACTTTAAGAATCAAGATATTAGTGCTGTGCAACAGTTTGCAAATAAAAATAATTTGCAATTGACAACTCAAGAGAAAATCGCAATGGACGAACGATTATGAGTGCAACAAATATTACTGGATAATGGAGGTGCAGTTTGAAAACAGGAATAATCCAACAATCATTAAGTGGCTTTTATGATGTAATTGCAGATGAAAAGATATATCGGACAAGGGCACGTGGAAATTTCCGTCAACGAAAGATTAAGCCGGTAGTTGGCGATCATGTTGAGTTCAGTGCTGAAAATCAACAGGAAGGGTATTTATTAAAAATCTTGCCCCGTCGCAATCAGTTGGTTCGGCCACCCGTTGCTAATGTTGATATGGCAGTTGTCGTAACCTCAGCTAAAGAACCAGCATTTTCCGCTAACCTTTTAGACCGGCAATTAATTGCTTTAGAAGCACAAGATGTTACCCCTTTAATTTATTTTTCAAAGACTGACTTACTGACAGATGAAGAATACCAACAACTTTTGCCAACGATCGAGGGCTATCGTAAAATCGGCTACCAGGTTTATGCGGCCCGTGAGCCCTTCGATGCCGATCAATTAGCAAGTTTGATGGAAGAATTAAAGGGAAATATTGTAACGATGATGGGGCAAACAGGAGCAGGGAAGTCAACTTTGCTTAACCATTTGGCTCCCCAATTAAAATTAGCGACTGGCGAAATTTCCCAAGCACTAAAAGAACCACAATGTGCTGTGAAGGAAGCGGTAAACAATGGTATAATCATGAAGAGTCGGTATGATGATTATCTTCAGTTCCATGAATTGATTGCTAATCAAAAACCAAATTATAAGAAATGAGGGAATCAGGATGATTAAAGTTGCACCATCAATTTTAAGTGCAGATTATGTAAATTTACAAAAGGACATTGAAAAGGTAGAAAAGGCCGGTGCACCATACTTACACATTGATGTTATGGATGGTACCTTTGTTCCAAGTATTTCTTATGGACCAGGCTTTGTTAAGGCCATTCGTCCAATTACAAACATGGTATTGGATGTGCACTTGATGGTTGAAAGTCCAGAACACATTTTGCCAATGTTCATTGATGCTGGCGCTGATATTATTGGTGTTCAAGTAGAAGCTACTCAACACATTCACCGTGCTCTTCAAATTATCAAAAACGGTGGAGTAAAAGCCGAAGTTGTTATTAACCCGGGTACACCAGTTGCGATGATTGAACCGGTATTACACATGGTTGATCAAGTCTTAGTAATGACGGTTAACCCTGGTTTTGGTGGTCAAAAGTTCTTGCCAGAAACAGTTGACAAGATTGCCCAATTAAACGCAATTAAGGAAGAAAAGGGCTACAATTTCGATATTGAAGTAGACGGTGGAGTTAACGACAAGACAGTTGTCGATTGCTACAAAGCTGGTGCTACGGTAGCAGTTGCTGGTTCATATGTCTTTAACGCTGAAGATCCTGCTGAACGAATCAAGGCGCTTGAAGATGCTACTAAGTAATTAGTCACATTAAGAAAAAATAAAATGGATTTTCTAGTTCGGGTTTATCTGAATATTGAAGATCTATTTTTTTAGGAGTGAAAAATGAGAGTAAATGTACTAGTTGGCGGTCCGCTTGAAATGGTCCCAACCGAGTCGATTTTGCAACGTAAAGATGAAAAATGGATTGGGGTTGACCGGGGTGCTTTAAGATTATTAAGATGGGGAATTAAACCGGTTTTAGCAATTGGTGACTTTGATTCCGTTACCGGGGATGAATTGCAAGGTTTGGAAGGTAAAATTACTCGTATAAAAACTTATCCTCCTGAAAAAGATTATACCGATACGCAATTGGGCGTGAAATTTGCAATTCAGGAACAGGCTGATGAAATTGAAATTTTTGGTGCAACGGGAGGGCGCTTAGACCATTTATTAGCTAACCTCTTTCTTCCGCTGCAGAGTGAATTTAAACCATACTTAACCCGGATTAAGATTATTGACTGTCAAAATGTTGTCTCTTATTACTTGCCAGGGGATTACACTATTTCTCGCCTGCCGCATAAGAAGTATCTGGCCTTTGTCAATCTTACTCCTGTTCAAGGCCTTACGTTGAAAGACGAAAAATATCCACTGCAAAACTGGAGTAGTCAAATTCCATTTTCGTGGACAAGCAATGAATTTACAGCTGAAGAAAATCATTTTTCATTTGAAAGTGGAATTGTTTCTGTAATTCAGTGTAGCGACCAATTAAAATAGGTTTTTGAGTGGAAAATACCCTGTCAAGGAAAATTACTTGAAAGAAAACTATTGCATTGTTACGATGCCTATGGTAGATTAATTAGGTGAGTTACATCGCAGTTTTGCGTAAACGAAAAAATTATGAAGCAAAGAGGAGGGTATCACCAATGGCTAAAGATTTTATCAACGGTAAACGGACGCAATTTGGTAACAAGCGTTCTCACGCCCTTAACTCAAGTCGGCGTAGCTGGAAGCCTAACTTGCAAAAGGTAACCATTTTAGTTAATGGTAAGCCTAAGAAGGTATACGTTTCAGCACGTACACTGAAGTCAGGTAAAGTGACTCGGGTTTAATTAAAATGATGCCGTCCAGTTTGGGCGGCTTATTTTTTACACTAATTGATTAACCCCATTGATTGATTGCAAAAATATCCATCAGTTACTTTTTTAGTGAAATATGCTATGGTATGATGGTATTGATTTAATTGTGAATTTTAGTATCATAGGATTCTAAAATCAATTGGTAATTTTATAAGGAGGCCATGACGATGGCAGTAAAAATCAAAACTAAGTCAGGTACAATTGACATTGATAATGATGTGATTTCATCAGTTGTTGGTGGGGCTGCTACTGATAACTACGGTGTTGTTGGAATGGCAAGCCGAAACCCCCTCCGTGATGGGGTTAACCAAATTCTTCGTCGTGAAAATTTTGCGCGCGGCGTTGTTGTTCGGCAGCAAGATAATGGTGTAGCTGTTGACGTAAATATTATTGTAGGCTATGGCACAAAGATCTCAGAAGTATCAAAAAGTGTCCAAGCAAAGGTAAAGTATAATCTTGAAACAATGCTCGGTATTACGGCAAATTCAGTTAATGTATGTGTCCAAGGTGTACGGACACTAGAAGATTAAGCGAGCATTGGGGAGGAATTTCGAATTGGCTGTAACAAAAATTACAAACCTTGAATTCGGTAAAATGGTCCAGGCGGCCGCCGATAAACTTGGTAAGAACGCTGAATTTATTAATTCATTAAATGTTTTTCCAGTTCCAGATGGAGACACCGGGACAAACATGACTTCTTCAATGGCAAGCGGTGCCAAGTACGAACGCAACGAAACCAGTAAGAAGGTTGGCGACCTGAGTGCAGCGTTAGCAAAGGGCCTTTTAATGGGAGCACGCGGAAATTCTGGGGTCATTTTATCGCAGATTTTCCGTGGCTTTGCAAAGGCAACAGAAGGCATGGATGTTTTATCTACTGCTGACTTTGTTGATGCTTATGCTAATGGTGCAAAGACAGCTTATAAGGCTGTGATGAAGCCAACAGAAGGTACCATTTTAACTGTTGTTCGTGAATCAGCTCAAGCAGGCCTCAATAAGATTAAAGAGACTGATGATCTTGTTGAGATTATGCATACTATTTATGAAGCAGGTGAAGAAGCGCTTAAGAAGACGCCGGATTTATTGCCAGTCCTGAAAGAAGTTGGCGTGGTAGATTCTGGTGGACAAGGACTCGTCTTTGTACTTCAAGCCTTTGACGAAGCCTTGAGTGGCCGCGTAGATAAAAGTGATGACTATAAACCTGACAATGCTGAAATTGATGAGATGGTTCACGCTATGGATCACCAAAGCGTTCAAGGAAAGCTTAATCCTGAAGATATCAAGTATACTTACTGTACTCAAATGTTGGTACGACTTGGTAAGGGTAAGCAGGTGACTCAAAAGTTTGACTATGATACTTTCTATAACTACTTAGCTGACTTAGGCGATAGTTTACTTGTTCTAAACGATGATCAAGTTGTGCGGGTCCATGTTCATACCGAGCATCCCGGTAAAGTATTATCTTGGGGTCAACAATTCGGTGATTTACAGACAATTGAAATTCATAACATGGTTTGGCAACAAGAAGAAATCATGGAAAAAGATGAAGAAGACGCTGACAGTGAGTCGCCAATTGATAAGGCAAAAGCAGCTGCAGAAGCTAAAAATGACCTTCAGACAGCTGTTATTGCTGTCGCATCAGGAGAAGGAATTGCGAAATTATTAAAGAGCTTGGGTGTTACCCATATCATTACAGGTGGTCAAACAATGAACCCAAGCACTCAAGATATTCTCGATGCCATTAATAATAGCGGTGCTAAGCAAGCTATTGTTCTGCCAAATAACGGCAACATCTTTATGACTGCTGATCAGGCTGCCGAGGTTGCTGATATTCCAACAAAGATTGTCCACAGTAAGACGATTGCCCAAGCGATGAGCGCACTGCTTGAGTACAACCCAGAAGCATCTTTGGACGAAAATCAAGCAAATATGGAAGCTAATACAAATACGGTTGCCAGTGGAGCGGTTACTAATGCTGTTCGTGATACAACGATTGATGGTCGTGAAATTAAGAAAGATGACTACATGGGAATTGTTGATGGTAAAATCGTCACTACGGATCTGGATCTGAAAGAAGCCGCTATTAAGATGGTTAAAGCCATGCTTGACGAGGATAGTGAAATTGTAACGATCTTATATGGAGCTGGTGGTGATCAAAAAACTGCTGAAGAGATTAAAGCAGCAGTTGAAGAAGTAGATGATGAATTAGATATTCAGATTTACGATGGTGGTCAGCCAGTTTATCCATACCTGATTTCGGTTGAATAGCGGCACATTAAATTAATTCCTATAGGAGTGGGTTAATAAAGGACTACTTTTATTCCCACTCCTATTTTGGTTACTGGTTGTGTTAAAAAAGAGGTGAAAGATTTGCGGAGTTTAACGGATTCCGTCGCCAATTTAAAAGGAGTTGGTCCTAAGCGAGTAGCAGATCTAGCTACTCTGGGAATAGATACTATTGAAGATTTGTTGACGTATTATCCCACTCGCTATAACGATTTCACGCCTACAGACATTGAAAGCGCCAAGGATAAACAGAAAATTACTCTTCAAGGAGTAGTGGTATCAGAACCGCTCTTGGTCCGCTATGGTTATCGGCGCAACCGGCTTACCTTTCGAATGCAGGTAGGTAATGAAGTGGTAATCGCAACTTTTTTTAATCAGCCCTATATTAAAAAGCAAATCGAACTAAATCAGCAAGTAACTGTAATGGGGAAGTGGGATGCACCTCGCCGTCAAGTAACAGGAAACAAACTTCTTAAGGAAAAAGCTGATGATCGAAATGAGTTTGGTGCGGTCTATGCGGTGAATAAGCATATCCGGCAAAATGTCCTCCAAAGTTTTATTCGTCAAGCTTACGATGAATATGCCAATATCATTCCAACGTATTTGCCAGAAACGATTCGTCAACGATACCGGTTAATGGATCGGCGACAAATGATTAGGGAAATTCACTTTCCACAAACTCAGGCAACTGCAAAAGCCGCCCGCCGAACAGCAGCTTACGAAGAGTTTTTCCTGTTTCAGTTACGACTGCAAGCAATTCGCCGTGCCCACCGTCAAGAAGATGGCGAGCGGATTTTATACCATAATGACGAGTTAAAAGAATTTATTGGCGGACTCCCATTTGAATTAACTGATGCCCAAAAACGGGTTGTTAATGAAATTTGTCGTGATATGCGTCAACCATACCAGATGAATCGCTTGTTGCAGGGGGATGTTGGTTCTGGAAAGACAATTGTTGCTGCTATTGCCATTTATGCAGCTATTACTGCGGGCTATCAAGCAGCTTTAATGGCGCCGACAGAAATTCTGGCAGGACAACATGCTAAGAAATTAGCGAAAATTTTTGAAGGAACCCATGTCCAGGTTGCTCTCCTGACTGGTTCATTGACTGCTAAGCAACATCGAGAACTATTGACGGCGATGAAGCGAGGAGATGTCAACCTCATTGTCGGAACCCATGCGCTAATTCAAGATGGAGTTGAATATGCTAATCTCGGTCTGGTAATTACTGATGAACAGCACCGTTTTGGGGTCAACCAGCGTCAGCAACTTCGTGAAAAAGGCGAACATCCTGATGTATTAGCCATGACAGCAACTCCTATCCCACGGACACTAGCGATTACTAATTATGGTGAAATGGATGTTTCGATAATTGACCAATTACCGGCTGGTCGAAAACCAATTCAAACAAAGTGGCTGCAGTCTAACCAACATGCCGCAGCAATCCATTTTTTGCGTGAACAATTAAAGCAGGGAGCACAGGCGTATGTTGTGAGTCCGTTGATTGAGGAATCAGCGGCTCTAGATGTACAAAACGCAACTGATCTTTATAATCAGCTATCGGCCGATCTTGAGCCAGCTTATAAAGTGGGCTTACTCCATGGACGAATGGGGACGGAAGAAAAAGATGAAGCGATGCGCCAGTTTAAATCTGGTGAGCTTCAAGTTTTAGTTGCAACCACGGTTATTGAAGTTGGCGTTGATAATCCTAATGCAACGGTAATGGTTATATATGATGCTGATCGTTTTGGGCTTGCACAGCTTCACCAATTACGTGGTCGGGTTGGTCGAGGCAGCCGGCAAAGTTATTGTCTATTAATTGCCGATCCGAAAACTGATGAAGGAAAAGCCCGGATGAAAACGATGGTTGCTACCGATGATGGATTTAAGATAGCTGAGCAAGATTTGAAACTGCGTGGATCTGGAGATGTTCTAGGAAAAAAGCAATCGGGGATGCCAGAATTTAAAGTGGGTGATCCGGTTGCTGATTTAAAGATGCTGCAAATTGCCCGTGCAGATGCTGGAAACCTATTAGGCATGTCCAAGTGGGATCAGGTCGATGAAAATCAGCCACTTGTTTTATATTTAAAGCGTCATGAACTGGAGACGCACTTTGACTAATATGAGGAGGAGATTTTATGAAAATTGCTGTTGATGCAATGGGTGGAGATAATGCTCCCCAAGTAATCATTGAAGGGGTAGAAGAGGCTCGAGACCTTTACCCCGACTTAGAATTTGATCTTTATGGAAATCCAGACAAGGTAAAACCCTTAATAAAAAATAACGAGCGGCTTAATATTGTTGCTACCAGTGAAGAAATTTCAATGGGTGAAGAACCAGTCCGGGCGATTCGGCGGAAAAAAGATTCGTCAATTGTTCGCGCGGCAACAGCAGTTAAAGAAGGAAAAGCTGATGCCTTCTTCTCTGCGGGAAATACTGGGGCAATTTTGGCGGCTGGCCTCTTCATTGTTGGCCGCATTAAAGGGATTGATCGTCCAGGACTTACTAGTATTTTGCCAATTGCCAAGCCGGGTGCTAGTCGGCACAATTTTGTCTACCTCGATACTGGTGCAAATGCTGAAAGTAAAGAGAAAAATTTGGAACAATATGCCTACCTTGGTAAATTCTATGCCGAAAATGTATTGGGAGTTGCGAACCCTCGAATTGCGCTATTAAACAATGGGGCAGAAGAAGATAAGGGTGACAAGTTACATAAAGAAGTATGGCAAATCCTCAATAGCAAAGATGATTTGAATTTTGTCGGCAATATTGAATCTGGTGACCTCCTGTTTGGCAAGGCAGATGTTGTTGTAAGCGATGGGTGGACGGCAAATGCGGCCTTAAAAGCGACTGAAGGAACTGCTAAGATGATGATGACGTTAATTAAAGATGGAATCTTACATGGTGGTCTCCGTGCTAAGTTGGGCTATCTCATGCTAAAGCCAGTTTTCCATCAAATCGGTCAAAAAATGAGTGCTTCAACTTATGGCGGGGCGGTCTTATTAGGGCTTAAGGCACCAGTTGTTAAAACTCATGGATCTGCTGATGCTTTAGCCGTGAAAAATACAATTAGTCAAATTAGAACAATGCTCAAAACAGGTGTAATTGAAAAAACAGTTGAATTTTTCGATAGCACCGAAAATCTAGACAATTCTCAGAAAAACGAATAGAATAAGTAGCGAACTAGTAAAGAGAGGTTAATAATAATGGCTGATAATAAGAAAACAGAAATCTTTAATAAGGTTTCAGAGATTGTTGCTGACCATTTTGATGTTGATCGGGCTAAGATTACTGATGATTTGAACTTAAAGACAGATTTGGATGCTGATTCAATTGATTTTGTTGAATTTGTTCTCGAATTAGAGGATACGTTTGGTGAAGAAATTAATGATGAAGATGCTGAAAAATTAAGTACAATCGGTGAAGTTGTTGATTACATCGCAGAACACACTGCCAACTAATCGAACTGTTTAATTATTAAGGTAGAAAAGTAAGGGGCTGAGAAAAGGCGAAAGTTTTTTCACAGCCTTTAATTTTTTGAATATTATTAAAATTACCTGCGGAATAGCGGGTTGTTTAGTATAATAGGCCTTAGACATTTTTTATAATTTTAAGTCAAAAACGAAAGGAATTTTTTATGATCGAAGAATTACAAGACTACCTGGCCAAGGAATTTAATATTCATTTTGATAATCCTGCTTTATTAGCAGAAGCTTTTACTCAAGCTTCGTATGTAAATGAACATCCTAACCAAGGATTAAAATATTACGAACGGATTGAATTTCTTGGCGATGCTGTGTTGGAACTGATCGTTTCAGAATATATTTATAAACGTTTCCCTGAATTGCCACAGGGAAAACTTACCCGCTTAAGAGCGGCAATGGTATGTGAGGATAGTTTTTCTAAATTTGCCAAGGAATGTCACTTTGATCAATATATTCGCTTGGGTCATGGTGAGGAAATGGCTGGCGCAAGAGAACGTCCAGGCTTGCTATGTGATATTTTTGAATCATTTATTGGTGCCCTCTATTTAGATCAAGGCCGACCAGCAGTCGAAAAATTTGTTCAACGAGTTATCTTTCCTAAACTTGATATGGGCTGGTTTGATCATGCTGTTGATGCCAAGACTAGTCTCCAAGAATTCCTCCAACGTGACGGTGATATTGCCATTGAATATCATTTGGTAGAGGAAAGCGGAACAGAAAACGACCCTGAATTTAAAGTAAATGTTACTGCTAATGGTGACGTTATCGGTGAAGGAAAGGGCTCATCAAAGAAACATGCTGAAATGCAAGCAGCACAACAGGCACTTGATAATATGAGAAATAAAAATAAATAGTAAGTAGGAATAACTGATGCAATTATTGTCTTTAACTTTGGACGGCTTTAAGTCCTTTGCCCAAAAAACAACAATTAAATTTGAGCCCGGGATGACAGGGATTGTTGGCCCGAATGGTAGTGGAAAGAGTAATATTATCGAAGCTATCCAATGGGTAATGGGCGAACAGTCGGCTCATCATTTGCGGGGAGATCGGATGGCTGATGTTATCTTTAATGGGTCATCAGATCGTAAACCTTTAAACCGGGCCCTAGTTTCGATTACGCTAGATAATAGTGATCATTACTTAGCTAGTGAATTTACTGAGCTTACCATTACTCGTAAAATATATCGCAATGGTGATAGTGAGTACTTAATTAACGACCAAAACGTTCGCTTAAAGGACATTACAGACTTATTTATTGATTCTGGTTTAGGTCGAGAATCCTTTTCCATTATTTCCCAGGGACGGATTGAAGAGATCTTTAATGGTAAACCAATTGATCGGCGGGGAATTATTGAAACCGTTGCGGGAGTTGCTAAGTATAAGAAGAACAAAGAAACAGCTGAAAAGCGACTTACTACGACAATGGAAAACCTTAACCGGGTAAATGACATTATTAGTGAGTTAGAAAAGCAGATTGAACCTTTAGAAGAACAAAGTGCAATTGCCCAAGATTACTTGGAACAAAAGAAACAATTTGATGTGCTTGATCGGACACAAACAGTTCGTCATTATGATGAGTACTATGGAAAGTTAACTAAATTAGGTGCCAAGCTCAAACAAGCAGAAGAGATGGTGAAGGACTATCAAAGACAAGCAGGCCATGATCGGCAACAACTTGATAATTTAAAGCAAAAGCGCCAACAACTAAACGCAACTAAGGATCGACTTCAAGCAATCATCTTAAACCAAACGGAGGCAATTGCTAAGTACGAAAATCAGCAATCTGTTTCCAGTGTTCGCCGCGAGCAGCGTGAAAATGAGCAGCGACGGTTAACTGCCCAACAGGCTGAACTCAATGCACGCTTAAAAGAGGTTAAGGCAAGCCAACGGGCAAATGACGAGCAATTGGCTGAACAAAAAGCGCTGATTAATAGTCAGCAAGCTGAGTTCGAAGCAGCCAGAAAGATGAGTAGCAGTGAGCGGATCGCGACCCTAAAACAGCAAGTAGAGGATTTACGTAACCAACAAGTTAGCTTGATGCAGGAAAGAACAACGATTCACAATCAGCAATCTTTCTTGTCACGTAATCATGAACAGGCGATGAGTCTTCAACGACAAAATGTCGAGGAACTTGACGCTACTAAGAATCAACTTGCAGAAATTAATCAGGAATTCGACCGCTACCAACAAGCAGTGGCTATTACTAAGGAAAGTCTGCAGAATGTCAGTGAAAAACTAAAGGCGGCTCAAGATCACCGTGAAAAACTTAATTACGGGTATCAAACAAAACAACGTGATTGGTATGCAGCATTAGGAGATGTGCGGTCACTTAAGTCGCGAATTAATGCTTACCAGTCAATGGCCGATGAATATAGCGGCTATTATCGGGGCGTTCAAGAGGTTCTTCGGCAACGGCAGCAATTTCCTGGATTGGCGGGAGCAGTCAGCGAATTATTTGATGTTCCTGCCAAGTACACGCAAGCGATTGAAACAGTATTAGGAAGTCAGCTTCAGCAATTAGTTGTTGATCGGCAAGCTACTGCCAAAGCAATTATTAACTTCTTGATTAAGACGCGCGCTGGCCGGGTCACTATTCTGCCGCTTGATACGCTTAGTCACCGGCGACCATTAAGTATTTGGCCGCAATTAACTGGCCTTCCTGGTTTTTTGGGTCGTGCAACAGAACTTATTAAGTTTGATCAAAAGTTTCAGCTTATTGCTGACCACTTACTAGGAACAACGGTTATTGCTGACAACCTTGATCATGCAACTGAGATTGCCCGTGCAGGTCGTCATATGGTACGGGTGGTAACCCTTGACGGTCAGTTGATCAATGCTAGTGGAGCAATGACTGGGGGAGCCACCCGTAGCCAACGGACAGGACTCTTAAGTCAAAAGCAAATGGCTAAACAACTAGAAGAGGAGCTAAAAAAACAGGAACAGCTTGCAGCAAACTTAGAGCAAGAAGTTGCTAAACTACAACAAGCGCAAAAGGCGAACGAACAAGTAGTAGCTGATTATCAGCAACAAGTTCAGACTTTACAAGATAAGTTTCATGAGCAAGAAAGTAGTTGTCAGTTGATCTCAAGTAAGTATGAGACGCTTACTAATCGGGTACAGATTTTAGAAACCCAAAATAAACAGCAAGACACTCAACATCAGGATTACGAATCACAAGTTCAACAAAATAATGAACAAGCTGATAAAGTAAACCAGGAATTGACGCAAGTTGTGGCAAAGATTAAGCAAATCCTTACTCAGATTGATGAATTACAGAATGATGAGTCGACTCAGGCACGACAATTGGCGCAAATGCAACAAAAAATCGCGGTAGCGGAAGAACGACTTCAACAATATCAACGCCAAAGTCAAGAGTATAACCGGCAACGGCGAGAAGTTGAAGAGAGTTTAGAAAAGGTCACGATTGCAATCGCTGAATTAACGACTCAATCAGCTAGTCAATCAACAAGTGAACAATCGACACAGACAGCCTTAAAAGATGCTAAAGAAGAGCAGGCAAAAGCTAAGGTGCAACTGGAAGATAATTCAGTTGCTCTTGAAGAACTTGAGCAAAAGCTGTCACAAGCCGAAGCACATTATAATCGTCTGCAAGAACTTCAGCGGGCAGCCCTAGATGATCGTAATAACTTAAATGAAGAGCGCGTGAAGTATGAATCCATGGTTGACCAAGCTCTTAATCGATTATCTGAGCAATATTCCATGACCATTGATGAAGCTCGTCAGCAGATGAGTAAATTGGATGAAGAGACCTTGGCGACCCGGTTGAAGCTATTAAAGCGGGGATTAGATGATCTTGGTCAAGTTAATGTGGGAGCGATTGAAGAATATGAGCGCGTTCGTGAACGGTACGATTTCTTAAAGGGCCAACAAGACGACTTGCTCGCCTCTCGAGCTCAGCTTAATCAAACGATGGGTGAGATGGATGCCCAAGTCAAGAAACGGTTTATTACAACCTTTAATCAGGTTTCACAAAAGTTTGATGAGACGTTCCAACAAATTTTCTCTGGTGGTCATGCTAAACTTGTCTTAACCGATCCCCATGACTTATTAACAACCGGGGTCGATATTATGGCCCAGCCACCAGGAAAGAAAAATCAACATCTTTCATTGTTATCAGGTGGGGAACGAGCATTAACGGCGATTACCTTACTATTCGCTATTTTGAAAGTCCGCCCAGTTCCATTTGCAATTCTTGATGAACCAGAGGCCGCCTTGGATGAGGTTAATGTACAACGTTTTGCGCACTACCTCAGCAAATTTGGTACTGAAGGTCCACAATTTATTGTCATTACCCACCGCAAGGGAACGATGATGGACGCCGATGTATTGTACGGGGTTACAATGCAAGAATCAGGAGTTTCAAAGATGGTATCAGTGGACGTTGTTGATACTTTACAAGAGAGTGATAATTAACTAAATTTAGGAGGCTTCAAGTATGGGATTATTTGATATTTTCCGCCGTCATAAGAAAAAAGAAGAGGAAAAAACGCCTGATAGTTCAAGCGCAGTTGTTCAATCTGAAACCGCGCTTGAAGATGAATCAGCAGATACGACGAGTGCGGCGCCGGCTTCTGCTCCAATTCATCCGGAACCGGTAAATATTCCTCCTGCCGATAGCTATGAAGAAAAGATTAACCCGGATGGAACTCGTGAAACGCTCCATAACGGGGTTAAAGAAGAGGAGACTAGCGAGGAAAGTCACTCAGAAGAGGTGGCAGACTCAAGTATTTCTAAAGAAGAAGTATCATCATCTAGTACTCCGGATGAAACTGTTTCTGCAGAAGAACCATCTTCTTCCAATATTGCTGAAACTGAGACAGCCGTTGAACCGACTGAAGAACCGACCGAACCTGTTGCAGAAGAAGAAACAGTTGAAGAACCAGTAATGCCAACCACAGAGGAAGCGGCAGAAGAAGCATCAGCTGCTGAAGGATCAAATGAGGATGACAATTCTGAAGAAAATGATGGTGATGAGGAGCAGGAGCAACAACCTTCTCCTGAACCAGAAGAGGATCAAGAAACTGAAACGGTTAAGAAATACGATCGCGGGCTTGAGAAGTCCCGGACAGGTTTCGGAGCACGGTTAAATAAGTTCTTGGCTAACTTCCGGCATGTCGATGAAGACTTCTTTGATGATCTTGAAGATATGCTGATTGAATCTGATGTCGGCTATGATATGGCAATGAAACTCAGTGATGAATTACGAGAAGAAGTAAAACTGCAAAACGCTAAGAGCAAGCAGGATGTTTCCAACGTCATTATTGAAAAAATGGTCGAACTTTACGATGAAGCTGGTCAAGATGAAAATCCTGACTTAACCATGGCAAAGGAAGGCCCAACTGTTATTATGTTTGTTGGTGTTAACGGTGCCGGAAAGACAACAACGATTGGTAAGATGGCCGCCCTCTTTAAGAAACAAGGTAAGAAAGTTCTTTTAGCGGCTGCTGATACATTCCGGGCTGGGGCAACTGAACAACTAGATGTGTGGGCAAAACGTGACGGTGTTGACATCGTTACAGGGCCAGAAAACGGTGATCCAGCGGCTGTCGTCTTTGATGCAGTAAAACGGGCAAAAGATGAAAACTATGATATCTTGTTTGTTGATACTGCTGGTCGGCTCCAAAACAAGGTTAACTTGATGAATGAGTTAGCTAAGATGAAGCGCATCCTTACTCGTGAAATTCCAGATGCTCCTCATGAAGTACTGTTAGTCTTGGATGCAACAACTGGGCAAAACGCTCTTAACCAGGCTAAACTATTCAAGGAAAGTACCGATGTAACGGGGATTGTTTTAACAAAACTAGACGGAACTGCTCGTGGGGGAATTGTCCTTGCTATCCGTAATGAGCTCCACTTACCGGTTAAGTATGTGGGGCTTGGTGAAAAGGTAGACGACCTCCAGAAGTTTGATGCTGGCGACTTTGTTTATGGCCTGTTCAAGGGGTTAGTCGAAGTTGACTAGGCAGGTGTGACGATATGGAAATTGAAAAGAATTATCGGATAAATTCATTATTTGAGTTTTACCAACCCTTATTAACCAAAAAACAAAATGATTATTTAGAGCTTTATTACGGGGATGACTACTCATTGGGCGAAATTGCCGAGAATTTCCATGTTAGTCGTCAAGCCGTATATGATAATATAAAGCGCACAGAAAGCATACTAGAAGATTACGAGGCCAAATTGCATTTGTATGCTGAATTTCAAGTTCGTAATCAACAGGCGGATCGAATTCAACGATACGTCCGAGAAAACTATCCAGATGATGCAACGCTCAATCACTTAGTAAATCATCTGGAAAGCTTGGAGGAAGAATAAAATGGCATTTGAAGGTTTAACAGATCGTCTGCAAAAGGCGATGGAAAAATTACGACGCAAACCCAAAGTTACGGAAGCTGATCTTCGGGAAACGATGCGTGAGATTCGGCTTGCCCTTTTAGAAGCCGATGTTAACTTTAAAGTTGTAAAAGACTTTGTAAAGACCGTTCGGGAAAAAGCAGCCGGGGCGGAAGTATTAAAAGGGTTAAATCCAGCCCAACAAATCGTTAAAATTGTTAATGATGAATTGACAAAACTGATGGGGGAAGAAGCGGTTCCGCTTAACAAAGCACCGCATATTCCAACTGTTATCATGATGGTTGGTCTTCAAGGGGCAGGTAAGACGACCACTGCCGGTAAATTGGCATTACGATTAAAGAATGAAAATCATGCGCGGCCAATGTTTATTGCGGCCGACGTTTACCGTCCCGCCGCTATTACGCAGTTACAACAAGTTGCTGATCAGATTGATGTTCCTGTTTTTGAAAAGGGGACAGACGTTGATCCGGTAGAAATTGTTCGCGAAGGGATGGAAGTAGCCCAAAAAAATCATAATGATTATGTCATTATTGATACTGCTGGTCGGCTTCAGATTGATGAACAATTGATGGATGAGCTTGCAAACATTAAAGAGCTAGTAAATCCAAATGAAATTTTGCTTGTTATTGATTCGATGACTGGTCAAAACGCAGTTAATACGGCTCAAGGATTCGATGATAAGCTTGATATCACCGGGGTTATCTTAACCAAGTTAGATGGTGATACTCGTGGTGGGGCTGCCATGTCAATCCGGGCAGTCACAGGTAAGCCAATTAAGTTTGTCGGTGAAGGGGAAAAGATGGAGGATCTTGATGTCTTCCACCCTGACCGGATGGCTTCACGGATTTTGGGTATGGGGGACATGATGACCCTAATTGAAAAGGCCCAAAAGAATTTTGATGAAGAACAAGCCCAAGAAACAATGGATAAAATGCGTGAAAACACATTTGACTATAATGATTTCTTGGCACAAATGGATCAGGTTACCAAGATGGGACCGTTGGAAAACATTATTAAGATGATGCCGGGGATGGCTAATAACCCTGCCTTGAAGAATCTTAATTTGGATCCTAAGCAATTTGCTCATATCCGGGCTATTGTTCTTTCAATGACGCCAGAAGAACGTGAAAACCCTGATATAATGAATCCTAGTCGTCGTCGTCGTTTAGCAGCTGGTGCGGGACGGCCAATTGTTGAAGTTAACCGGATGATTAAGCAATTTAATCAAATGCGTAAGATGATGAAGCAGGTTACAAACGGTAACTTCAATGGAATGCAAAATATGTTTGGCGGACAAATGCCAGGTGGCAAGATGGGACAAATGGCAATGAACCGCATGGCGCGAAAAATGAAAAAAGACAAGCAAAAGCGCATTAAAAAGCTTCGCAAATTACGAAAGAAAAAATAATTTCAAAAAATTTAAGCCTGTCAAGAAAAAATACTTTACATTCTATTTGAACACTGGTATATTATTATCTGTTAAAAGAAATCAGGGAGGTGCAAAGAATGTCTGTTAAAATTCGTTTAAAGCGCATGGGTTCAAAGAAGCGTCCATTCTACCGGATCGTTGTAGCTGACTCACGTGCCCCACGTGATGGTCGTTTTATTACTTCAGTAGGTACTTACAACCCATTGACTACTCCTAAGGAAGTCAAGTTTGATGAAGACGCTGTTATGGAATGGTTACAAAAGGGTGCTCAACCTTCAGATACTGTTCGTAACATGCTTCAAGCAGCTGGCGTTATGAAGAAGTACCACGAAGCAAAGTACGCTAAGAAGTAGTGATAATCAGTCATGGCTGAGACAGATATTGAGTCGTTAATTCGTAGTTTAGTTATTCCGCTATTGAAGCAGCCACAGGCATTGTCAATTACCCAAAAAGATGATGGACGTTACCATCGTTATATAATTGATGTTGCTCCCAATGATGTAGGCCGTCTAATTGGTCGACAGGGACACGTTGCCGCAGCATTGCGAACAATAGTCGAGGGTACTCAATCTCGACGGGCTAACTCTAAGCGAGTCCGGTTATTAATTAATGACCATCGTCACTAAATTTAAAACTCCCACACTAATCTGTGGGAGTTTTTGTCTTTTAAGGAGGAATTTATGGAATATTATAATGTTGGTAAAATTGTAAATACTCATGGTGTTCGCGGAGAAGTGCGCGTATTAGCAACTACTGATTTTATTGATGAACGATTTGCCAAGGGAAATACCTTGTACCTACAACAATCAGGCGAACCTTTACCATTGACGATTGAAAGTACGCGGCAACATAAGGGCTTTGTTCTTGTTAAGTTTGTCGGCTACGATAATATCAATGATGTTGAACAATTCCGTGACCATGAATTAATGGTCAGTGCTGATGATCAACAACCCTTAGACGATGGTCAATATTACTACCACCAGATTATTGGATTAGACGTTGAAACAACAGATGGCCGTCACCTGGGGAAAATTAAGGAAATTCTATCTCCTGGTGCGAATGATGTGTGGGTTGTTGAACGCCCAGAAAAACGGGATTTATTATTACCAGTGATTGATGAGGTTGTTAAAAACGTTGATCTTGATAAGAATTTTGTAACAGTCGAATTAATGGAAGGACTTGAATAATGAGGATTGATATTTTAAGCTTGTTCCCCAATATGTTTCAAGCAACAATGGGGGAATCCATTATCGGTAAGGCACAAGATAATGGATTTATCGACATTAATGTGACCGATTTTCGTCAATATACTACCGATAAGCATAATCATGTTGACGATGCGCCATTTGGTGGGGGAGCGGGGATGCTTCTTCAAGCGCAACCGATTTTTGACGCAATGGATGCAATTCATGAACAAACGAAAGATCAGTATTCAAAGGGACGGGTTATTTTAATGGATCCCGCTGGTCGAAAGTTTGATCAAGCTTACGCCAAAGAATTAGCCCAAGAAGACCACTTAACATTTATCTGCGGTCATTATGAGGGATATGATGAACGAATCCGTAATTTAGTCACCGATGAAGCCTCTCTTGGTGATTATGTACTAACAGGTGGGGAATTAGCAGCGATGGTGATGATTGATGCAACCGTTCGTTTTGTTCCTGGTGTCCTCGGTAATATGTCTTCACCAATGGGAGATTCATTTAGTAACGGTTTGTTAGAATATCCTCAATATACACGTCCAGCAGATTTTCGGGGGATGAAAGTACCGGAAGTCCTTACGAGTGGTAATCATCAGAAAATTAAAGAATGGCGGATGCGCGAATCACTACGACGGACTCTTCACCGCCGACCAGATCTTTTAAAAACCGCTAAGCTCAGTCGAGAACAACAATTAATGTTAGAAGATATTAAGCTGGATGAAGATCCAACTGTTCCAGACTAAGGTGACGTGAATGAAAAAATTAATTAAACGATTATTTCTTAAGCAGAACCCCCGCGTTTATGAAGAAAAGGATGCGCAACTAACCCCTAGCTTGCGAACAAGAGACTTAATTGGATTAGGAACGGGGATGGTCGTGGGAACGGCTATCTTTACTTTACCAGGGATTGTGGCAGCTGAGCATACTGGTCCCGCGGTTCCATTGGCCTTCATTGTAGCCGCAATTGGTGCAGGATTATCGGCATTAGCTTATGCGGAAACGTCCTCGGTACTACCTTTTGCTGGTTCCGCCTTTTCCTGGATCAATGTTTTGTTTGGTGAATTCTTTGGCTGGATTGCTGGTTGGGCGCTTTTAGCAGAGTATTTTATTTCAGTCGCCTTTGTTGCGTCTGGATGGTCAGCTTATATGCAAGGCTTTTTAGGCAGCTTTGGGATTAAATTACCGCATGCCTTAACTGGTGGGTTTGATCCACATACAGGGTCTTATATTGATATTCTGGCCGCCTTTGCAATTCTAATTGTTGGAATCTTAATTTCCCGTGGCGTTCATCAGGTTAGCCGGATTGAAAATATTATTGTTAGTGTAAAACTACTAGTAATTTTAATGTTTATCGTTGTGGGGGGCAACTGCAATCCATCCGCAAAACTATGTCCCATTTCTCCCTGCTCATCAACCAGGCACCACTTTTGGAGGCTGGCAGGGGATATTAGCTGGGACTGCGCAAATCTTTATTGCCTATGTCGGCTTTGATGCGATTGCGGCTAATACCGCTGAAACGATTAATCCGCAAAAGACAATGCCACGAGGATTGATCGGGACGCTATTACTAGGAACAGGCTTCTTTATTGCAGTTTCGCTCGTATTAGTGGGGATGTTTAAATATAGCCGTTATGCAAATAATGCAGAACCAGCAGCCTGGGCTTTAAGACAGTCGGGACACTATATTACGGCGAACTTGCTTTCCGTTGTAGCGATTGTTGGTATTTTCTCGGCATTAATCGCAATTCTTTTAGCTTCCTCTCGACTAATTTATGCCTTTGGACGGGACGGGTTACTACCAAAATCACTTGGACAAATCGATGATAAGCACGTCCCTAATCATGCATTATGGATGATTACTTTCTTGGCCATGATCTTGGGTTCTGTTTTTCCGTTTACGTTCTTAGCAACCCTTGTTTCTGCGGGAACTCTGGTCGCATTTATCTTTGTTTCTCTGGGAATCTATGCCTTGCGTCCGCGGGAAGGGGTAGATTTGCCCGAAGCTCAGTTTAAGATGCCATTATATCCAGTGCTTCCAGCAATTTCAGCGATCTTTTCGGCAGTGATCTTCTGGGGCCTAAATACTGATGCAAAAATTTTAATGGTTGGTTGGTTTGTGATCGGTTTGTTAATTTACTTTATCTATGGAATTCGTCATTCAATCATTAATAAAGAAACCCATTAATTTACCCTTGAAAGACAGCCGAAAACAATGTATAGTAGTTATTGGCTGTTTAGCTGTGAATAACGGTATTCCGCTGCCCGTCATACAGGACATGAATGTCGGCGAAAGGAAAGAAATATATTATGCGTCAAAATAAGTTAATCGAAAAGATTACTGCTAGTCAATTACGGGATGATATTCCAGAATTCCGTGCCGGTGATACTATTCGTGTTCACGCTCGGATCGTTGAAGGTTCACGTGAACGTATCCAAATGTTCGAAGGTGTTGTTATCAAGCGCCACGGTGCTGGTATCAGTGCTACTTACACTGTACGTAAGATCAGTAACGGTGTAGGTGTTGAACGTACTTTCCCAGTTCACTCACCACGTGTTGACAAGATTGATGTTCTTCGTTACGGTCGTGTACGTCGTGCTAAGCTCTACTACTTACGTGAACGTACTGGTAAGGCTACTCGTATCGCTGAACGTCGTCGCGACAACTAGTAGTGCAGAACCCTTGTGTATCAAGGGTTCTTTTTTTGTTTTAAAATTATTTTTAAGGAAAAAGAAAGAGCAAAAATAATTTTTTAAAGTAAATGGTAGGTTTTTGGTAGGTTTTTACAGTTCATCAAGTTTTGACGCTTCCTTTTCAATTGCTTTTTGTGTCACATGAAGATATATCTGGGAGGTAATCTTACTACTGGAGTGACCAACTCTTTGTTGAATTACGTATAGCGGAATTCCTAACTCGGCCATTTTCGAGATGTGGGTATGTCTGAATACATGAGTACTTAGTGGTTTATTAAGTTTAAGTTTCTTCTTTGCTGATCTTAAAACAGTATTTACTGATGCCGTTTGAATCGGTGTGCCGTTTTCAGTTGCGAAGATAAAACCTTTGCCATTAGATTTTTTCTTCAGATCAAGATAAATTTGAACGGCCTTTTTTGGTAGTACAACGCTACGGACTGAGGATGATGTTTTAGGTGCGTTGCTCTTTTTTTGTTCTTTGATTTTAATTCGTTTATACTCTAATGTACCGGTTATATCTACAAACCAATGGTTGTCTTTTTGGTAAACATCATCAAAACTTAAAGCGGCTGCTTCGCCAAAACGTAGCCCGGTGAGATATAACCATTCGCAAAGTTCTCCGTAGATCCTAGTATTGTTATATAGATATTTGAGAACGGCTTTCAGTTCATCAGCTTCGAGGAACTTATCTTTAATTTGTTGACCATTAGCAGGGGCCTTATAATCAATTTTAACGTTATCAACCGGGTTATCTTTTGTATATGAGTGTTTTACTGCATAATCAAATAACTTATGCAGATAGTACTTATATCGTGATACATAGCCACTGGACAACTCTCTATCCCCATACATTAGACTTTCTAGTTTTTCAGTAATAATAAGCGGGGTAAATTTTTCAACTAAAGCATCGTTGCCAAAAATATCTAGTAAAGTATTAACCATTGTTTGATGGCTATAATACGTTGATCTTCTAATTCGTGGCTTTTCATATTCAGTATATTCATCAAGTAACTGTTTGAGTGTAATTCCATGAATTATTTTTCCGATACCGACTTTTGATAAAGCTTTGGATATGCGATTATCTAGAATAATTTGAGCTTGCTTAGCAGTACTCTTTTTATGGTCTTTCATTGTAATACTGATGATTTTAGTCTTATTAGTTAGGGGATCTTTATATTGCTCAAAGAAGCGGAATTTTCCATTGCGTTCTTGCATCCACATTATTAATCTTCTCCAATCTCCATCATACTTACTGATTCTTCTAAACTATCAAGGATTTCGTTAGTTTCGATAAATTCAATCCATTTATCTCTTGGTGTATTTCTATTGGCTTTCACCCCCTTATAGAGCTTGTCGTAAACATTACTGATAAAATCATCAGTAAATTTATCCACAGTGCGCTCAATCTTAGCTTCGTTCCAGCGTTTAGCTGGTTGGCGCTTTTTATTTTTGGCTTCCTGCTCTGTGCGAACTTTATTCTTAAAGATGGCAATAGTTGTTGAGTTACTATCGATATATTCCAGCAGCTCATTTTTATTCATAATAAACAGTCCTTCCCGTACATATGTTCTTTTATAGCGCTTTTTAAACCGGTCGATTTCGACCGGTTTAAAACTTGAATATTAAATAGCTTTTAATGTCATCAATTTAGTTGGACAACTATGTATCCGGCAAATGCCGGTAATAAGATGTATTAATCGTTGTTTAGATTCAATGTTAAGTCGTAATCATGGTCGCTATCCATATCTTGATCGTTAGCGCTAAACTTAAATCTAATATCTGAAATGCTTGAAGGGCTATCAAGGTCTTTGATAGGAATATAAACTTCTCCAGATTTTTCTACGCCGTCGTTTATATCACCATCCCACGATTCACCAACAGCATCTTCTTGTTCACTTCCGATAACGGCAGTACCTTGTTGTGGATAAATTGAAATATCACCATTTGCTTTAATAGTCATATCTAATTTAATAAAACCATTAATGTCATATTTGCCATCGCTAACCGAATCGAATTCGTAAGGCTTGGAAAGTTTATATACAGTAACTTTATTGATTTTTACATCAGCTTTATCCCAATCAGTATTGCTGTAATTTAATTTATATATTTTTGAAGATTGAACTTTATAATCGTCATAATCAACAGTAATTCTAGAAGGGGATGTTGTTTGAGTATTGCTTCCTGATCCAGAGCTACTTTTACTTTCATTGTTGCCAGTTAATGAACCGATTAAAAATAAAGCAACAATTACAACAATTACCCAAAACCACCAGCGTTTGTACCATGGTTTTACTTGCACATAAGTTTTTCCATCTTTATCTGTAATTTTTTTAGCCATGTAACGTATCTCCCCAAAATTATTTTCTAACTAATATTAAAATGCCATCAATTATGTAGACAATGCCTGGAATAATCCCATAGTCACCGCACATAAATAGAATGATTGCGCCCATAATGGTGATTGACCAACCAATAACTTTTTGATTCTTGTTTATGAAAAATACTAAAACAAAAGAAATGATTGCAAGAATAAGTCCTAGCATCATTTTGGCGGTGTAATAACCCTCACCACCAAAAGCATCTGCTACAGCCGCAGCTCCAAAGCTACCGCCAATAAATAGAACAGAAAGAATCATTGCAATTACTCCAATAACAATTTCGAGAGTTCTTTTTCTATTCTTGTCTGGGGCAACAACTTCTTTATAAACATTCCCCTCTGCATCCCTAATTTTCTTTGCCAACGTGATATTCCTCCTAATATAAATAAAATTCAGCTTTTAATGACATCAGTATTTGGTCATAAAATTACTACAAATGAAAATCTATTCTTTTTCCTGATCCGGTCTAGTTAAGAACCAAGTTGACCCATTGTCCCAGATATTTCCATCAGAATCTTTTAAGATTAGAGAAACGTTATAGTAGTGAATCCCTGGATTAACTATGAATTTTGGGGTTGTTATAGTGAAACTCCCAGTATTAATATTTTCTTCTTTTATATAGTTACCTTCAAACATATCTTGACCAGTAATATAATTATCAGTATCAACCTTGGTAGTTCCATCATCGCTTAAGATATTGAGGTGAACGATATAACTTTTTTCTGGCGTTAATCCGGCCAATACACAATTCAGATATAACTCTATTGTTAGTGGGGCATTGTCATAATTAATGTAAAATATTGGACTGCCATTTCCATTCTTTGAATTTGTTGGATAGAATGTTGCAATTTTGTTTAAAAAATTTGGCTTTTTCATTTTTACCTCTTAATATTATTTTTAATTAATCAATATGGCTTTGATTTTTTTGCTTCATAATTTTTATAGAGCTTTCAGTTGCCCTTGCGATTTTTTTGTTAAATTTGCTATCATTTTGAGCGACAATGCTTACATTAAGCTGTTCAATATTTTGTGTAACTACTGAAGCTGTGCTTCTTTGTTGAGTAAGTCGATCGTTTAGAGAATGATTTTCTAATTCGAGTTGTTCATTTTTCTTTTTAAGTGAATCATAATCTTTCGAGAGTTTATCATGATTATCTTTTAATGACTTATACTGGTTCGTTAATTCTTCTAATTGATCATCTGTAATTTGGGAATTGTTAAATTCTAAATGAAACAAATATATGAGATTAATGGCAAAAAGGACTATAATAATTTTCAAACATGCTGGAAAATTAAAATGAAGCGATTGATTAAAATAAGGAATAGCCCATGCAGCTAAGACCAAACCACTAATTGTTACCCAAGCTCCCGAAACTTTATATAAACTTGGAGGGAAATATTTATGTTTTTTAGGCAAAATAAATCACCTTTCGACTCCTTTCTGGATTCTTTGACTTATTGGCAAAAAAAGAATCTATATACTGTTTTACAGCTAGGTCAAACTAATTTATCTTATGAAGAAGCTGATTACAAAGCTATCATTGCCAAAGATGAAGATTTACGTTTTCTTCTTGAGAAAACCCTTAACAGTCCAGACCCTAAGATGTAGTCCTTTCTCCGGAGGGGGCTTTTTTATTTTGCATGAAATTAATAACTCAATATAACTTCTTTAACAATATTTTCATCGCGCGACGGAATATCGTTTTGACGCATAAACTCAAGATAATTCACTGAGTGTGGATCATCGCCAGTGACGTCAATGTAATTAGAGAAAAGGTATTTAATCATAAATTTGTTAGCACCGTATTCCATTTTCATCTTCATAGAAATCGTTACATCATAAAGCTCTTTTTCGTCACGTTGCTTAGCAAGATGACCTAACTCATGAATTAAAACTGTCTTTTGCTGAGTTTCAGTTAATTTAGTATCTATGTATATAACTGCTTTCCCTTCTAAAATAGGTGGAAAAGCAATGCGTCCCGGGCAATCGAGACTTCCATACATTACTACGGCATTCAATTCTTCGAGAAGTTCTTTCAACTTATTATCCATAAAACAGGGCGACCTTTTACTCTTTATTTCTGAGATAACTTTCTAGTAAATCTTTCATTACTTTCTTATCGTGTTCAGTAACAGGTTGACCTTCGAATGACATAATTGTTCCGAGAGCTTCATCAACAGTCGCATTATGTACTCGGTCTGCTTTAGATTGATAATTACGACCAAGTAAATAATCAGCAGATACTTCAAAAACGGAGGCCAATTCAGTAAGTTCAGAACTAGAGAGCTTACGAGTTCCTTTTTCAACTTTATTTAGAGCTGTGTTATTCATATTTATACGACGAGCAAGTTCTGCCTGACTCCAGCCACGTTTTTCTCGTAAATTTATTATATTTTTTCGTAAAATGTCATCGTTCAAAGGGATGGCCTCCTTTATTCATTGCGCTTTACGCAATAAGTATAGCGCAATTCGCAAATATTTTTAATAATTATTGCTATTTTTGCAATAAAAACCTTGACTTTGCGAAAACAGCAATGTAATATAATAACCGTAAATCAATTGCGTTTATCGCAATGATATGAAAGGAGGCTAATAAATGCCAGGTACGATAAATCTTGACTTAATTAAAAGATTGCGGTCAAAGAAAGGTTTTACGTATGGTGATATGGCGAGTGCTTTAGGCCTTAAGGAACCAGAGAAATATTACCGCCGTGAGCAAGGGAAATATAGATTTCAAGCTACCGAATTACCACCTTTAGCAAAGAAGCTAGAAATACCCATTGAAAAAATTTTTAAATAAATCGTTGCGAAAATCGAAATAAAAAGAACATAGCAATGAACGAAACTATTATCTTTCAAAAAGGAGGTATAGGAGTTGAAAGATAAAAAGAATATCTACGGTCTTTTGTAGAAGACGGTAGATATCTAGTGACAGACGATTACTTATCCCTGAAATCAAGGATGTCGTCGATATTCGTTATGATCGCTTCTATGAGCACATAAGCAAAAGTGTCGTTATAGACACCGTAAATGATACAGAGGGTATTTATTGAATGAAAAAGAAGCTTGAAAAATTTGAAGCAGTAATCGACATCTGGGACTTTTATCTCTTCTATGGAATTATCCTTTTTGAACTGATCAATTTGTTTTTTTATAAAAAGCTTGACGTTATATCGTGTGCTGTCTGCTTCAGCATTATTGCAACCGGAATAACTATTTCGGGTAAACTTCCGACTTTCGTGATTGGAATGATCGAAGTTAGGTTCGGAAAGATCATCGACGGTATCCGCAAGTTTAACAAATGATTCGACTGGGTGATAAGTAATTTCATTGTTGATTCTATTGAGAGTCGAGGCGATTTTAATATCAAAGTTCGAAGTAAGAGAGATCAGTTCTTGAAGTTGTGAAAGCTGTTCCTGAATAGGGGCAAGCGCTTCTGTAATTTGTTGGTTAGCTTGCGAAGCTAATTGCATTGCTTTACGTGCTTCTGGAGGGATGCAATTTGTAATGCGTGCAACGTCTTCAAGAGCTTCCTCGTAACTGTAATGAGTAGTGATAGTAGTCACCTCCTTTATAGTGAGCTGACTTAATTATACAAGAAAGGAATGATCGCTCATGAACGAACCACAACTATTAACTTTTCAAGGTGAACCGGCTTTGGATAGCCGTGAAGTTGCCAAAATGATTGGTAAGTTACACAAAAACTTAATGCGTGATATTCACCGTTATATTAATGATTTAACAACCAGCTCAAAATTGAGCCCGTTAGATTTCTTTATCGGAAGCAACTACAAAGACGCAAAAGGAGAAATTCGTGATTGCTACTTATTAACCAAGATGGGTTGCGAATTTGTAGCTAACAAAATGACCGGCAAGAAGGGAACGTTATTCACAGCTCAATACGTGTCACTTTTCAACGAATATCAAGAAGAGCATAAAGCGATTGAAGCTCATATGACTTCTGATGAAATTGCAGTGCGCAACCGTGAATTAAATTTCAAGGAACAATGGCTTAAAGAAATGGAAGCTCAAAACGCAAATAAACGGGCCGAATTACTTTTGAAGCTTGCAGGTCATACGCATGGTGACCTTTATCAGCAACTAATGAATGAAGCCACTGACCAGCTTATGTTCCCTGTATACCAAGATAAGGTATTCACTGCTGGTGATATTGCAAACCAACTTGGAGTTAGTCCTTACACAATCGGAATATGGGGACAGCGCTTAGGTCTAAAAGCGCCTAAGGGAATGACTAACCGTTACGGGTATTGGAAAGGTAATCGTTATTACTATAACCAATTAGCAGTTCAGAACTTCTATGAACATCAAGCAGCAATTGTTGATGATGAGTTTTAGGAGGTGCGAGGAACGAAAGAAAAAATAGTTATGCCAATTTTTGTAAAAACATTTTTGGGCAAACGGATTATTGTTGCACAGTGTGAAAGTTATTATCCTAGCTTTTCAATGCGAAAAGAAAACGCTGACCGTATTAAAACAGTCAGCGGATTTTCAAAGCGAAAGAAGCTTTTTACTCATTATCAAGGTAAGGATTTTCAAATTATGGAAACCTCAGAGAGGAAGTCCGGTTTTTTGTTTGATGATTCCAGTCAAAACAGCGCTAGCGACATTTTTAAGCACACCAATAGAAACTGATTTCAAAGTGCTTGTTGCTTTCTTAGTTTGTTTCCAGACTTCATCATCACGAATTGAATCGAGCAATTCGTGACCCTTCCAGGTAATATCAAAAACAATCAATGAGAATCCCGAAACGTATTTTTCGTAATTTGCGTTTATATATCCTCCATCGAGTAGTTGTAAAAATGTGTATGTTATATCGTCTTCTGAATATTGATCATTAACAAGTTTAGGAAGAATTTGAGAAAGCTGTACGCCTTGTAACATTCCAATACCTTGAGCTTCTAATGAAAGTAAAACATAACGAACACAATCGTGCTTGAGTTTCATAATATTCACCTCCTTTCATCGGAGATGAATTAAGTATAACAAAAGAGAGGAGCTGATTAGATGAGCCCATATTTATACCAGATGAACAGGCTAGAGTTCTGTAATGTTTGGAAGTCAATTAAAAAGATAGGCGACAAGGAAATAGAAGTACCTATGTCAAGGTCGACTTTTGATAGACGCAAAGTTTGGGCGCAAGAAAACTATCCAGATTGGCGAAAGGTATTTCTTGCCGGTGGTCGCGTTGATTTGAAGGAATATCAAAAGTTTGAAACATTTCGATCAGAAAGATACTACGAAGATCATGAAAGTCCATATGTAAAAGCGTTGAGAGGTGATTAGATGGCATATCTATCGTGGTGCGTGTTAGCAATTATTGCTTGCTTCTTAGTCGGAGCAATCGTCAACGTCATCGAAGGCGAAAAGCTGAATGTATTGAAGCCGAAGTATCGAAAGAAACATTAGGAAGGTGAAACAAATGACATTAACAAAAATAGTTAATTCTAAGCTCACAGCAATGCTAATAGGAGCATGGATTACTTATTGTGCAGGCGTTGGTGACTATGGCGGAGCAGTATTCTTGCTGTTCTTCTACTCACTAATGCTATGGGATTTAAACGCAAAAAAAGCCACCGGCGCTGGTAACACCGATGGCAAATAAACAACAAATAAAAATATTTATCGAGGTCTATTTTATCATGTTTAACCAAAAATTGAAAAAGGCAGAGGGATTTATCCTTCTACAAAATAATCTAATGAACGCAGTGTTTGTTAAGCAAGCAACCCCCGTAGGTGATGTTGAAGCACTTACTCGCTATTACAAATCGCAACAAACTTTATCAGAACATTGGTGCTAATGAAGACATGGAGCTAGTCGTTAAGAGGTTCGTTCCTAAGTTTGAAAATCAAGATAATCAAATCATTGGGGCTTTTGCAATGATTAAGACTGATGAAGGCACTGATTTTACTGTGATGACCAAGAAAGAGATTGATCAGTCGTGGGCACAAACACGTCAAAAAAATAACAAAGTACAGCAGAACTTTAGTCAAGAAATGGCAAAACGAACTGTGTTAAATCGTGCCGCTAAGATGTTCATTAACACTTCTGATGATAGTGATTTATTAACTGGTGCTATCAACGATACAACAAGTAACGAGTATGACGATGAGCGCCGTGATGTCACACCTGTTGAGGATGAAAAGCAAAGTACTGATGAATTGCTAGAAGGATTTCAAAAGTCACAAGAAGCAAAAGCTAAAGGGGTAAGCAATAATGGCAACAGCGATGAAGAATCAAGTGAAGAAATTGCAGACGGACAAACAGAACTCTTCAACGAGGGAACAATCAAGCCAGCCGATGAAGCTGACGCCTGATAATTACTACTCTCATGAGACCGATTGGCAATACATGAGTGTGTCACTATTCAAAGATTTTGAAAAATGTGAAGCTCGTGCATTAGCTAAGCTCAAAGAGGATTGGCAACCTGTTTCTAGTCCGGTACCACTTTTAGTTGGTAATTACGTGCATTCGTACTTTGAGAGTGCCAAGAGCCATCAAGATTTTATCGAAGAGAATAAGAAAGCACTTATGACCCGACCGACAAAAACTAACCCAAACGGCCACCTCAGAGCTGAATTTAAGAGTGCTAATAGTATGATTCAAACGTTGCAAGCCGATGATATGTTCAATTACTTCTACGCTCCAGGTGACAAAGAAGTAATCGTCACGGGTACGATTGACGGTTACTTGTGGAAGGGCAAGATTGACAGCCTTGTACTTGATAAAGGGTATTTTTGTGATCTCAAGACTGTTGACGATATTCACAAGGGGCACTGGAATGCTGATGAACATAGATATGTGCCATTTATTCAAGACCGAGAATATGACCTGCAAATGGCGGTCTACCGTGAACTTATCAAGCAGACCTTTGGTAAAGAGTGTCAGCCATTTATCTTTGCAATCAGCAAGCAGACACCACCAGATAAGATGGCAATTGATTTTAACGGCGTTGATGATGACTACCAGATGGAAGCTGATTTAGACAAAGTGAAGGAGCTTCAACCGCACTTTTGGAAAGTAATGACTGGAGAAGAAGAACCTGTTCATTGTGGTAAATGTGATTATTGCCGTGAAACGAAGATGTTAAGTGGATTTATACACGCAAGTGAAATCGAGGTATAGCGATGGCACGAGTTAAAAAAATTAAGATTAAAGGCTTCACGATCATTGATAATGACATAATCAATGACCCAAGAATGCACCTTAAAGCCTTAGGACTCTCCTAATGGGATTGCTCAACAAGATTTAACTGAATGGGTGAACGAATTTGGCGGAGACCTTGTTTATTATGTTATCGAAACAGCTCTAAGAAGGAATGTTAAATCTTCTGGAGCAGATAGTTACTTACGCGTAACACTTTCTGCTTATAAGAAACAGGGTATTAATACTGTTAAAAAGGCTGTACAAGAAGCAGAACAACATCAGCAACAAACGAGCCGTGAATATCAGCAAAAGAGTGGCTCACGTAAACATCAACCAATTAACGAAGGTTTGCCAGAGTGGTTCAAAAAGCAACAAGAAGAACAGCCTAACAAACAACACTACGAAAGAATTGATGATAGTGGGGATCCGATGCCACATGACTAAAGAAGAAGTGAAAAAGAAATGGGCTAGAATACCGAGACGATGACAAAGATTGCCGGTGGTTTATGACTGTTGATCCAAAGGCAAAGAGTATCGCTCAACCGTTTGGCGATAACTTTGAAGGCTGGCCCGAAGAATGGCTTGATCCTGAGTTTTGGGATATTACTACCGAAGAAGCGTCTAAAGTAATCTTTGATCTAAATGATGAGCTGCGGGATAAGATTGCTGATCTGATTGACCAGTACATCGCAACACCTGTTAGCAAGCGAGAAATTAAGGTAACTGAGGAGGTAGCACAATGAGCGTAGAAACAAAAGCATTACCAGCAAGCACAAGGACGAACTTAGAAGCGTTGAAGCACCACATGAAAAAACTGGGCTACAGTAAGTTTCATGAAGATGCAAGAGGATGGATTAAATTCGGATCTGCTATTGAATATGTGAATGTCCATTTAGATACGTTTATGTATGACATTAGTATTTGGAGTATGGAAAAAGCTCGTGAGATAGCAGAAATTAATCAAACCATCCTCGATTTTTACGAAGCGGAGGGAATTACAGAATGACAGAAGAATTAGTAATCATGCGTGATCGGCAGGCAGTGACAACTAGCTTGCAAGTGGCACAGAATTTTGGAAAAGAACATAAGCATGTTTTAGAGAGCATTAAGAATTTGGCAGCCGAAAATTCGGCCACGAAAAATATGTTCGTAGCGGGAACTTATATGAATCGCGGTAAAGAATATCCGATGTTTTACATGAATCGTGATGGCTTCTCACTTTTAGCAATGGGGTTTACTGGCAAGAAAGCTCTTCAATTCAAGTTAAAGTACATTGATGCTTTCAACCGGATGGAGAAGCAACTTCAACAACAGAAGCCCCTTAGCTTACCTGAACAGATAAGCTTGATTGCTAAAGGCTATGAGAACCTTTCAGCAGACGTGGAAGACATTAAGAATCGAATGGGCTTGCCTAGTAACATGGCTCTTGCATTCTCTAAGAAGCGTAACGCAAAGATTATCAATGTTCTAAGCGGTAAGAAATCCAACGCATATCAAGACAAGAACGTTCGAGCTAAGACCTATCGAGCATTGTTTAGTTCATATCGTGAGACGTTCGATCAAGATAGATATAATGATTTGCCAATGAAGGATTTTGACAAGGCGATTGATTTTGTCAACAACTGGTATCCGCCATTTGAATTACAGCAAGAAATTCAGCAGACCAATGCACAGTTAGCAATTGTTTAGGAGGGACTATTCGATGAAGATTAAAGAAGCAATAGAGATTATTAACGGTACGACTAGCTCAGTATCAGCAAAAGACTCAGATAATGTTTTACATATTTCTAGTAAGAACACGGCAATCTACGGGGATTGGTTTTTAAAAATGCCTATGAATGCAATTAGCTGGGAGTCTATTCGCAAAGAATGGGGTGGTTTGTCTCCTAACATTAAGGCCAAAGACCTAGCACGTGTGATGGACGTTATCCAACAATTGCTTGATACGCCAGTCAAGGAACGTTTCCCCGAAAAGAAGTATCGTCTGCGGTGGATCGACAGTAATGATGGCAGAGACGATGAATTTATAGGACCCGAAACATATTTGGGACGTTCAGAAGATAATGGTGTTTTGTACTGGACGACTTTTCAAAAATTTGGAGCAGAAATATTTACCGAATCAGAATTGGAACAGCTCAAGAAAGATAATCCACGTCTAGCACCTGCAATTGATGCAATGAAGGAAGAGGTCAAAGACGATGAGTAACAAGCGCATTGAAGATATTAATATTACGCAAAAGAGCGTTAATGACTTCTTGAACTCTTTAGAAGGTAAAAGAGTATTGATGAACTTAAAGTACCTAATAAAGGGATATAAGCCAATCAAGCGTACTCGTAAGCGACAGATTGCTAAGGCTAAGCATATGATGGCTTGGCACGATCACACCAGCTACGAGTGGTCACAATGGTGGCACAGCAAAGCTAGAAAGCCAAAGAGGTGGAAGTAAATGAGTCATAAATTATCAGAGCTTGGAATGCAACATGATGGATTTATCTGTTTTAACAATCCTAATGAAGTTGTTAGTGATAAAGAATTTGAAGAAATAAAAAATGACTTAGCAAATATGAGAAAAGAAGCATTGAAAATGTTAGCGGAGAAGAAAAATGATAACGATTGATTTAGATAATAAGTTCGCCATCGTCAGTGACGGCGAAGTACTTAACCTTGTTCAGAAAGATGGCAAAATGCGAAAGAACGGTACTCCATCGGGACAAAAATGGTGGTTTCAGACGTATGGCCAAGCTATCAAGTTCTACGAAAAGAAAGTTGACGCTGGCAAGCCTATTCATTCGTTAAGAGAACTAGCCAAGCAAATAGACAGCGGATATAAGCGTATTGAAATCATGGTAGATCAAAAGCTAAAAGAGGCGGGTATTGAATGAAAATTAGAGTGTGGATTCAGTCACCAAACAATGCGTCCTTTAATGAAGATGACATTATCGAAGTCCCTGATAATATTTCTAATGATGATTTAGAAGAGACAGCAAGGGAAACAGCATTTGATCACATTGATTGGGGATATGAAAGAGTTGACAACGATGAAACAACGATTAGCAAGAGAAACAGGTAGACTGACTAGCCATCAAGTCGTTTCTGAGTTTGCTAACCTCATTAAAAGATCGGACAAGTTGACGCAGAGACTTAATTTCTATCTCGATTTGCTAGGTGAAAATGAGGTCGCCCGTGGGATTGCTTCAATGTACCAAGAGTTTGAACATCCAACGTTCCACGATTTAGAGACAACCTTGACTGGCAATCGAGATCAAAAGAGGTGAGGAAGAAAATGAATATCTATGTTGTTTACTATCAAGTTTATGACGATGTTTGGATTATGGATGCTTTTCGTTCCAAGGAAGCTGCTGAAACAGCAATTGAAAATTATCCAGACGATAGTGATTGCTATGTGATTGAGGAGACTAACCTGAAATGATACACAAATACAGAAAGACAGCCTTAATTGAGGCTGAACAGTTTGATGGGTCAATAGAAATGGCACGAAAATACAACATTGAACGTGGTGACACAGGCGCTGGCTATGAATATTACTTACCAACTAATGAAGGAGATATGGCTTTTAACGAAGGCGATTATATTGCTACTGGCGTGGATGGCGAGCATTGGTGCATTGCTAAGGATATTTTTGAGCGAACTTACGAGAGGGTAGATTGATGCTAACAACACAAGCAAGATTAGCAATGCGCAATAATCAACCTGTTAGGCTAGTCGGTGACCTGTACCACATTATCAATATTAAGCGAGTGAACGGGACTAGTCGCATGATTGCAACTATTAAGAAAATAGGATTGGCTGAAGGAAAGTACGAGCCAATTGATGTTGATATTGAATATCTAGAACGAGCCTAAGGAGAGAGTGTGCTAATGGCGAAATCAAAAAGCAAAAGTAAAAACCGTCGGCGCAAGAAACGTCAACGGCGAGAAGAAAATAAATTAAAGCGGGAGAGTAAGAATGATTAAGGATTTATTGAAATACATTCCTCTGGTATGTTTTACAGCAATTATTATCACAGAAATTTTATGTGGCTTTGATAAGCACATGATTGGATATGCAGTCTTTGGATTGTTTGTCTTACTAATGTTTGGAGCTGTTTAGTAAAAAAAGACGCTCTGCTGTGAGAGCGCCCTTGAGATATATGTATAACAAAATAATTATATCACAAGGGGAGCGAAATATCGTGGGGTTATTTCCAGAATTCAATGAGAAGAAAACCATTAAAAACGTCCGTAATTTTTTCAATAATGATAAGAAGTATCAAAGAATTTGTCGGAATGCTTGGATGGACGGGATCAAAGCGCAAGTAAATGACGTGACAGGTATTCACGGCTCACGTAAAGGCAATGGATCAGAAAAGATGATGATTTACTACGCTGAATGTGCAAGAGCAAAGAGAGCCGTTGAGAAGGCAATTAACGCTTGTAGCGTAGAAAGCCAAGATATACTCAACTGGCACTATGTTAAGCAGCTGACAGTCGTAGAAACGAAATTGCACATTAATCACCATTTAGGACATTCAACCTTCAATGATGCTGATGAAGTGGCTTGCTTAGAGTTTGCCGAAGCTTGTGATCGTATCTCAATGCAAATGAATTGTAACCTCGAAATTCTCCCCTTATTTCTCAACTTTGAGGACGATGACGAAAAAGCGGGAACAAAACAGGAACAAAACGGGAACAAAACAGGAACAAAATAGGAACTTTTCGGGAACAAAACGGGAATAAAACAGGAACAAAATAGGAACTTTTCGGGAACAAAACGGGAAGTTCAAGGGGATATTATTGTATTGTCGAAAAAATAACGACACCCCCACGGAAAATAAATTGTTCGGTACGTATACTCACAGATGTGTACCGCAACTTGGCTTGTTAAAAGTCGTGTGGATCGGGTAAAGCCGACTGATGGATGCAAGCTCCATAATCCACGTAGGGAAGTTGCTTATGGAAACAGCAATATTCCCAGTAAATAGCTATTTATGTTTAAGACTGGCACTTGCCTTCTATATATCAAAATAACGATTTACAAGATGGAGTGTTCATGCGACGTTAAAATGTAATAATTTTCTCAATACCATTTAAGTGTCAGTCTTTTACGCTGAGGTCCAAGATGGGTACACAACCGGTCTTGTGTGGCAAAAGCGTGGTTTGAATCCACCTCTCAGCTTTTATCACGGCAACCATTTAAAAGGAGATGAATTGGCTCCCTTTAAGTTAGATGACAAGCCGTGATGTAATACAGAGATGCAAAAAGTAGCAAAAATTCAAAAACGATTAGTGGATGCAAGCATTTCTGTATTATGCTGACGTAGCTCAACGGTAGAGCGTCACAGTTGTTTCCGTTTCAACGTGGAGAAGGCGGTTCGATTCCGTCCATCAGCATTCAAGGCACACCTATTTTTGATTAAAGCAACATTCAACGAAAGGAGGAGCACCTACTTACTATGATGTTCTTCTATATGCCTTGATTGTCCGAAATGACGTTAAACTATCTATTTTCACCTTAGGCTAGTCTTGATGGCTGGCCTTTTGTATTATATTCATGAGGTGAAAAAAGTGAAAACTGAGAAAAGATTATTTAAGGCCCTAATGTTTATTAGCGCAGTGGTACTTATTTTTTGTGTATTCTGTTTTGGCTGGACTTTAATTATTGAGCGTAGTGTTGATAATGCTTCTTCTTGGGCTGAGGCAATCGGTTCTCTTGCTGCCGTTGTAGTTGCACTTTGGGGGACCATGTGGAACGACATAAAGAGAAAAGAAAAAAGATATGGTGAACTCAGTCATGAAATTAAGCGTTTGAAGAAAATGTATTTTAAATTATCAGCAGCAGAGGGATATGATCCAAAAGAATATTTACAAGAACATCCTAACCTGTCGTATGCAGATACTTGGAGTCAGCACTGGCATGATTATATTCTACAACTTATTGAGTTGAAAAATGTTCTTGAAGAAAATGGTGAACATATTCAATCGCTTGATGATTTTATTAAATATATAGAGGACGGGAATACAAAGGCTTTAAACGCTCAACTACAGATTCCGTTATTGCGCTTGCGAATGATATACGAACGGAAAGAAAAGCAATTAAAAAGTATGGAATAGTTATTTTAGGTCAGCTTAACGGCTGGCTTTTTTATTTGGAAAGGGTGAATTTCGTTGTTCATGAAATTTATTGCTATGTTAATGGTTCCAGTTATGTTTATTGGAGCCCTATTAATTAAACCGGCGCTTATTGGTGTTGGCTTATTTGTTACATCGCTAATTATCGAATTCTTGATTATCTATTTAGTGACATATATGTTAGAAGATCATTTATAAAATATTAGGAGTGACTGCAATGTTTATTGAAAAAATGTCTTATACACCTGGAATGGTTGATGGATTGCGTCAAAAGCTCTAGCGAAAACAGTAAAGATAAATAATTTTAAGCCTGGTTATTATAACTGGGCTTTTTATGTAATTGGATATAGTTATGAAGATGTAAGGAGATCAAATACCTATGGAAGAACATGTTAAAAGATTAGTAGTTGAGAGAGATGAGCTTTCGGATAAGCTTAAAAAGCTCTCGGAATTCATGAAGAGCGATGCTTTTAAGAAGCTTGATGAAGATGACAAAATGATTTTGAAAATCCAAAAAGATTCTATGAAAACATACAAACGAGCTCTTGGTTTACGTATCTATTGGGAAATCTAATAATGTATCAAACTAAACGATTCGGATTAGTTGCTAGTAAGCAAGAATACTTAATGCTATGTCGTGCTGAACGAACAATGAAGCGAGAAAAGCATAAAGCGGAGGATAGCTACACAAAACATGGGAAGTCAAAGAACGATAAGCAAGTATAATCTTGAATATTATTTGCCTAATATGGTAACCGGTAAATTTGATATGCCTGTGTTAGCACCAACAGTTTATAAGCCAAAATCATTAATAGGATTTAATCAATTAAAAGCAGCAGATAACTCGGCTGGAATCCATTTTTATTTAGATGATTACCAATTTGAAAGATTTTGGAATAGACCAGGGCTTTATATTGATAAATTAAGCCAATTTGATTGTGTATTAACTCCAGATTTTAGCTTATATCAAGACATGCCTTTACCTATGATGATATGGAACGTATACCGTTCACGTTTGTTAGGACAAATGATGCAGCAACTAGGATTAATAGTTATTCCAACTGTATCATGGGCCGATAAACGGTCATTTGATTTCTGCTTTGATGGATTGCCTTCACGTAGTACTTTATCTATTAGTACGATTGGTGTGAAAAAGAGTAGTGAAGCCAATAAGATGTGGCAACGAGGAGTTTTAGAAATGATTAGTCGATTGCACCCTAAGCAACTATTAATTTACGGCGGTGAGGTTGACTTTATCTATCCAGAAGACATTGATGTTGTTTATTACGAGAATGACAATGTAAAGCGATTGAGAGGTTTGTGATCATGGGTGGACGTGGCGCATCTTCGGGTGTGAGTGTGAAAGGCAAAAAATATGGAACAGAATACCGTACGTTGCTCCAATATAAAAACATTAAATTTGTGCAGTATAATGATGCACGTAATTCAAAAGTTCCAATGGAGACGATGACAAAAGGAAGAATCTATGTGACTGTTGGCAAAGGTGGACCTCGTTCAATATCGTTATATAACCGCAAGGGATTACGACTAGCACAAATAGATATTGCTGGAACTCCTCATAAAATTAACAATAAGCCTGAACTTCCCCATGTACATATTGGGTACAATCATAATGAACATGGAGATAGAAAACCTAATTGGTATGAAAGACGTTTGATTAATGTTGTTAAGTCAGCATATAATAAATACAAAGGGTGAATCGTCTAAGAGGAAGGACAAGGCGTTATACACAAAAGCGAATTTCAATGGGCCTGATTATGGTAGATGTTTAATCATGTGCCGTATGTTATAGGTGAACCGATGAAACGCGTGTAACGTCGGAGGTGCCGGTTCGAATCCGGCCGCCCTTATCCATTAGCATCTGCAATTTGCAGGTGCTTTTTTTGTACACAAATTTAGAAAGGTGGTGTGGTGATATGCCATGAGTAAGATGGAAGAAGCTAAGGCGGATTATTTAGCTGGAATGAAATATAAGGACATTGCCAAGAAGTATGGCGTTGCGCTTAGTACAGTTAAGTCATGGAAGACGAGAAATAAATGGCAACGAAATAATGCAACCAAGAAGAAAAGTATGCATACAAAAGTAAAAAGTACGCGTACAAAACAAGAAAAGGTTGCACCGTCGTTACCACCTCCAGAATTGCCAGATAGTAATGAACTTAATGATAAGCAAAAAGCCTTTTGCCTGTACTATTTACAGCGATACAATGCGACTTGGGCTTATCAGAAAGCTTATGGTGGAAGTTATGAAAATGCTCTTGCACACGGCTCAAGAATGGTAGGAAATGGTAGGATAAAATCTTACCTTACCAAATTAAAGAAACAGCAATCGCAAGACCTATATGCTACCGCTAATGACATCTTGTTACGTTACTTAAATCAAGCGACTAGCAATGTTACTGATGTTCTATCGTTCAGAACAGAAAAGCATTTGGCCTATTATAAGGTACGCGATAAAAATGGACCTTATGAAGATGGTGGGGGTAATTTCCGCTATGTGCCAAAAATTGACCCTGAAACAGGCGAACAGGCTTATTACTATACGAATATTGTTAAGTTAAAAGATAGTAGCGAGATTGATACATCGAACATCAAGAGTATTCGAATTGATAAAGGTGAGCCAGTTGTTGAAATGGAAGATCGTCAGAAGGCAATGCAGATCTTACTTGATCGTTTACCTGAACCAGAAGTTAACGATGGAAGTACCAACTCATTACTTGCTGCCCTTAGCAATGGTATGAAGAAGATATGGAGTGATAAAGATGGGGATAAAGACAGTTAGATTCAAGTTTACCCCGTTTAGTCGGAAACAGCTTCAAGTGCTTAGCTGGTGGGCTAATGATGAATTAAAGGGTTATGAAGCTATTATCTGTGATGGCTCAGTTCGTGCTGGTAAGACAGTTGTGATGTCGCTTTCTTATGTGCTGTGGTCAATGACCCAATTCAATGATCAACAGTTTGGAATGGCTGGTAAAACGATTGGTTCATTTAGGCGTAACGTGCTAAGACCATTACGAAGTATGTTGGAAAGTGAAGGGTATGCTATTCACGATTCACGTTCGGATAATATGCTAACAATCAGCAAGAATGGTCATACAAATTATTACTTTATCTTTGGTGGTAAAGATGAAGCATCACAGGACCTAGTTCAAGGTATTACTTTGGCTGGGTTCTTTTTTGATGAAGTTGCACTTATGCCGCAAAGTTTTGTTAATCAAGCCACAGCTCGTTGTTCGGTAACGGGTTCTAAGATGTGGTTTAACTGCAACCCCGAAGGACCCTACCATTGGTTCAAACTTGAATGGATTGACCAAATGGAAGATAAGCGGGCATTACGACTTCATTTTATGATGCAGGATAATCCGTCATTGGCACAAGAAACTATTGATCGTTATAACCGAATGTATTCTGGCGTGTTCTATCAGCGTTACATCTTGGGGTTATGGGTGATGTCAGAAGGTGTTATCTATGACAATTTTGATAGAGACACTATGGTAGTTAATGAATTGCCTAATCACTTTGAAAAGTATTATGTGTCTTGTGATTACGGTACACAGAACCCAACAGTATTTCTGTTGTGGGGACGCAATCATGGTGTTTGGTACTTAGTTAAAGAATATTACTATTCAGGACGTGTGACTGCTCACCAAAAGACAGATGAGCAGTATTGCCAGGAGCTTAAGAAGTTTCTTGGTAATATTCACGCAAAGATTATCATTGACCCGTCTGCTGCTTCTTTTATTGCTGTGTTACGGAATAATGGTTTCCGAGTACAAAAAGCAAAAAATGATGTTGTGGATGGTATTCGCGTTACCCAAACGGCGATGAACGAAGGCAAGATACTATTTAGCAATCAATGCCCTAATTTATTTAAAGAATTATCCAGCTATGTATGGGATGAAAAAGCAGCTGAACGTGGTGAAGATAAACCGGTGAAAGAACATGATCATGCTTGCGATGCTATGCGTTATTTCGTTTACATGGTTATCCATAAAGGCTTCACTGCAAAGATTACTAAGCGTCCACATGTTCGTGGGTTATAGAAAGAAGGTGTTTATGTGGCTGTTGCAATTGATAGAGAATTACTTGGGGATGTTAACAAGCCAAACCTTGAAGCAATCAACTACGCTATTCGTAAGCTGAAAGAACGGCAAGGCGGGTTGGATAAACTTGCTGATTATTACAATGGGAATCAAGAAGTCAATAACCATCGCTTTGAGAACGCTAAAGTTAAAGCTTCTAACGTTATGATTAACCATGCTAAGTACATCACTGATATGAATGTTGGCTTTATGACTGGTAATCCGGTTAAATATACTGCCAAAAAAGGTAATAATATTGACGATGTGTTAGAAGCACTAGAAAAGATTGATATTCATAAGCACGACATTGAGCTTGAAAAAGATTTATCTGTGTTTGGATATGGCTATGAGTTGCTTTATCTTAAAACAATTGATCCAACTATTAGCATTGATGAGCTTGGTAATGAAAAGATTACTCCTAACACTGAATTGCGAGTAGAAGCCGTTGATCCGCGTGCCGCAATTGTTGTTACTGATGATACAGTTGAACACGACCCTTTATTTGGTGTGTTTGTTCAAGCAAAGAAAAATTTGAGCGGACAGAATGATGGTTATAGTGTCACGGTCTACATGCCAAAAAAGATTGTAGAATATCGCACTGAAGTAGGAATGGAAGTATCGACAGATGATCAAATCGTTGACGAATGCGATAACTTATTCAATGCAGTTCCGTTAATTGAGTATCGAAATAATGAAGAGCGACAGGGTGATTTTGAACAACTAATCTCGTTGATTGATGCTTATAACCTCCTCCAAACTGATCGAATTTCTGATAAAGAAGCTTTTGTTGATGCAATCCTTGTTACATTTGGCTTCGGATTAGAAGAGGATGAAGACAGTATTGAAGCGTTGAAGAATGGTGTTATTAATGCACCTTCTCGTGACGATGGGGCTGATGTTGAATGGTTAACTAAGACTTTCGATGAAACACAGGTTAACTTGCTTAGCCAATCAATTGAAAATGATATTCACAAGATTTCATACGTTCCGAATATGAACGATGAAAAGTTTATGGGAAACGTATCTGGTGAAGCAATGAAATTTAAGCTGTTTGGGCTTGAAAATCTTATTTCAATTAAGAAGCGTTACTTCTTCGATGGCTTGCACCGGCGATTAAAACTGATCCAAACCATCGTTAATATTAAAGGTGGCAATTCGGATGTTGATGGTTGTGATATATCGTTAACACCAAACATTCCCGTCAACTTGTCTGATGTAGTTAACAACATTAAGAATGCTGACGGTGTTCTTCCTCGTAAGCTTACTTATGGTTGGATTCCACAAGTTGGGGATGTTCAAGAAGTTATTGATGAAATGGCTCAACAAGATGCTGATAACATTAGAAAGAACCAACAAGCGTTACGACAGCAAGATCCAGACCGTTTAGAATTGGAGGATAGCCAAGATGATTCGAGTGAAGATTCAAAAGGAACCAACCAAAACGATAATCAAAGCAAGCGGACACGCTGAGTATAGTGTAAAAGGCTCTGATATCGTCTGTGCTTCATTTTCTACCTTGCTAACTCATACGGTTAATAATTGTACTAACGTGGCTGTAAATGATGAGAATGGAACTCTGACGGCTGTATTTGCAAATAGTGAACGCATTGAAAATAAAACTTTGCTAAATGCGTTTGAAAGCACAGTTAATCAGCTTGTGGAACAATACGGTCAATACATCACTGTTTTGTAGGTGAAAGCCTATGAAAGTTGATAAAAATAAATTCAACTATTGGCAATTGCGAGACTTGCAAGATGAACAAAAGAACCAGGATGAAGCAACTAAACGCCTAAAAGTTATTAATGTGGCATATCAGAAAGCACAAGCATATTTGAGCGACGAGGTCCAAAAGATTTATCGTCGCTATTTTTATGCTGATATTACTGCTAATGAAGTTGCAACGATCATGTCTTCGCACATCTCACCATCTGAGCTTGTAACCTTGCAAGCGTTAGCAAGCAACATTGTCGATAAAGAAAGCAAGAAGGCTGTTGATAATTACTTAAATCAATTAGCCGCTAAGAGCAGAATTACCCGACTGGAAGAGTTACAAGTCAAAGCGTATATTGCTGCTAAAAATGCTGGAGACGTTGAATTAGATCAGAATATAAAATTGCATACTGATGTGATGAAAAGAACCTGGGCCGAAGTTGAAAAGCAAGGAGCCGTATATGATAAAGCAAAAGATTACAAGCTGCCTAATAAAACAAAACCAGCCTTAGAATCCAAAGAAAACAAAATTGTTATCAAGAACCCGAAGACTGATAAGAAGATTGCAACGGTATCTATGGAACAAGACGTACCGAAGTCGAAAATCACTGAGATACCTAATCGTTATGTAGAAGCAGCATTAAATTCCAGATGGGAAGGTAAAAACTTTTCATCACGTATTTGGGATAACACTGATAAGCTTGCTGAACGGTTGCAAGAATTGTTTACGGCTAAAGAGTTAAGTGGAATGTCTGAACGAGAAATGATTAAGCAAATTGAAGATGAGTTTAATACAAGTCGTTTCAATGCTAGTCGATTAATCAGAACCGAAGCTAATTATTTTTACTCTAAGGTAAAGCTTGATAGCTGGAAGAAACGGGGAGTTAAGCAATATCAGTTAATTGCTGTTCTTGATAGTCGAACCAGTAAGATATGTCGAGTAATTAATAATAAAGTTTTTAACGTATCTGATGCAGTTATTGGTAAGAATGTGCCACCTTTGCATCCGTTTTGTCGAACTGTGCCTGTAATCTATCTAGGTAACAATAAATCTTGACCTAAGCACGTCATGAAACTACTTCAATAATTGAATACGTGTGTGGGCTTGAAGACACACTTTTAGAAGTCACTGTGTAGAAATATGGAGTGGTTTTTTTCGTGCAGTCATAAATTCGAGTGTGCATGGGTAGAAAGGATTATATCTATGGAAAAAGTAAAGTTTTATAGCAATTTGCTAAAGCTGAACTTACAGCGGTTTGCAGATGAAGGACAAGATGGAGAAGGAGGTGCTGATACAGGAAACGAAGCAACGGATACTAATGATGATTCTGATACGCAAAAAAAGCCTTTCATGACGTTCCAGACCCAGTCAGAATTGGATTCTTATTTTGATAAGAAGTTAGACAAGGCATTAGGGACTGCTAAGGCTAACTGGGAAAAGGAACAAAGCGATAAGGCAAAGAAAGCTAAGGATCGCAAGAACATGACCGAAGAAGAACGACGTGAGGATGACTTCAAGCAACGGGAAGAAGCTTTATCTGCTCGTGAAGCTGATGTTACTAAGCGTGAGAATCGGAGTAAGCTTGCTTCTCGTTTAGCTGATGACGGGTTGCCAACCGGTTTAGTTGATGTCTTTGGTGATGTTCTAGCTAATGAAGACAATATGAACGAAACATATGAACGAGTAAGCGAAGTATTTCGTAGCGCTGTTCATGATGCCGTTGAAACTCGCTTAGCACAAGGGTCACGAACGCCTAAGAGTACGGATGATAATTTGACTCATAAATCAGCTGGTGAGCTTTATGCCGAAAAGGCTAATAGTGCTAATAAATCTGAAAGTGATTTTTGGAAATAAGAAAGGAGAATGACAATTAATGTACACACGATTTCAAAATGGTAAGCAATTAAACTTCCTTGCTTCTGAGAAGTTCACTGCTTTCCCAGAAACAATTAACAAGGATAATTACAATGTTCAAACTGATGATTTAGGACGCAAGTATGTACCTGCTGGGACAGTATACCCAACGAATGATGCAAAGGCGGTTGGTATTACTGTTAATGATGTATACGTATCGGAAGACGGTTCTAATCAAATGGTGGCTGTTATGCGCGAAGGTTGGGTATTGAGTCAAAGATTAACTCCAACTCCATCCGCAGATGCAATTAAAGCAATGACAGCAATTCACTTTAAGGATTTAGACACGACTGCTGATACTACTACCCCAGCAGGTCCAAAAGCGTAGTGAGGAGGAGATAATAGATGAATAAGCAAACACTTAAGCTAGATTTACAACGTTTTGCCACACCAATTCTTGATATGTTCGATCAGAATACGGTGCTTGATTATACTCGTAATCGTCAATATCCAGATATGTTAGGTGATACTTTATTCCCAGCAACTAAGGTACCAACATTAGAAGTTGATATCTTAAAAGCTGGTAGTCGTGTTCCAACTATTGCTAGCTACTCAGCCTTTGATGCCGAAGCTGAAATCGGTAGTCGTGAAGCAAGTAAGATGACTGCTGAATTAGCATATGTAAAGCGCAAGATGCAAATTACCGAAGAAATGCTAATCAAGTTACGTTATCCACGTAACAATGCTGAAGCTAACTACTTAAAGCAATATGTGTTCAATGATATTGATGCAATGGTTCAAGCGGTTAAGGCACGTGGCGAAAAGATGACAATGGAAATGTTTGCCACTGGTAAGATTACTGACAAGGACAACGGTATTTCTATTGATTATCAAGTTCCAAAAGAGCATCAAACTGTATTAGCAAGTAATACTACTTGGGATAGCGGTAGTGCTTCAATCATTGAAAACTTACAAGATTGGTCTGATAAGCTCGATATTACCCCAACGCGTGCATTGACCTCTAAGAAGGTATTACGGACATTAATGCGTAGTACTGAAATTAAGGAAGCGATCTTTGGTAAAGATACCGGTCGGGTTGTTGGTCAAGCTGATTTAGATCAGTTCATGGTTGCACAGGGACTTCCGGTTATTCGTGCATATGCTGGTAAGTATCGTGAGGAAGACGCTAAGGGTAAAGTTAAAACACAAACTTACTTCCCAGAAGATCGGATCGTTCTCTTTAATGATGAAGTACCAGGTGAAAAGATCTATGGACCAACTCCCGAAGAAAACCGCTTGATCTCAACTAATGCGCAAGTATCAGAAGTTGGTAATGTTATGGCTAAAATTTATGAATCTGGCGAAGACCCAATCGGAACTTGGGTATTAGCAGCCGCAACCATGCTTCCATCATTTGCTAGCGCTGATAATGTATACCAAGCTAAAGTTCTTTAATTAACGGGAGGTGCTGAATGTGGATCAAGTGGCCGAAATGGTTCCATCCGTGAGTGCTCGCTTAAAAGTTACGGATGATGAATTGATTAAGGAGCTAGTAGAAGAAGCAAATGCTCAGGTGCTAGATTATACGGGTCAAAAAGAATTGGTTGGTAACATGAGTGTGTATGTTAAAAAGTTGGCCGTTATTAACTACAACCGACTAGGGCTTGAAGGTGAAACACAACGCTCAGAAGGTGGCGTAACTAATTATCTCGAGACGGGTATTCCAAAAGATATTCGACAAGGATTAAACCGTTATCGAATTGCTAAGGTGACGAAGCTATGAGATTAAAAGAAAGTGATCTTACAACCGTTTATCTTAAAGAACCAATGAATACTCAAGATGATGAAGGCTATAGCATTTCTGGCTGGGGTGATCCACAACCAATTAGGATGAATGTTCAATCAGCTGGTGGTACGGTCAATGCGCAAATTTATGGAAAAGATATTAAATATATTAAGACATGTAAGTATCAAGGCGATTTACTTTCAGAAGGGCACGGCGAAGGCTTTGGTATTTGCCTAAAAGTTCCGAGTTCGAGTGATCCTGATTACAAGATTATGGCTATTCAGGAGTTTTCTACTCACAAAAACGTTACTTTGGAACGTATCAAGAGGGATGAACAAAATGATTGAATGTGAGATTGTGGGGCTCAATGAGTTAAAAACTAAGCTACGGAAACTTCCTCAAGTTGTAGCGAATGCAACTGTTAACGGCCAAGAGACAGCAATTGAACAAGCCGAAGCCTATGCAGTCCAAGAGTTGCAATCTAGTATCAAATATTCTACTGGTGAACTTGCTCGTAGCTTTAAGCATGAAGTAAAAGTCGATGGGGATGAAATAGTTGGTCGTTGGTGGAATTCGTCAATGATTGCTATTTTCCGTGAGTTTGGTACTGGTAAGGTTGGTGAACAATCTAGTAAGCAGCTCCCACCTAATGTGGCAATTGTTTATCGCCAAACTCCCTGGTATATTCCAGCTGAGGAAGTTGAAATTGACCTTACAAAAATCTATGGAATTCCAAAGGTTAAGATTAAAGACAAGTATTTTTATAGAACTACTGGCCAACCAGCAAGACAATTTATGACACCTGCTGCTAACAGAATAGCTAAGGAAGCACCTGGGATTATAAAGAAATCAGTTGACCAAGAGCTTCGTGATAAATTAGGTGGTTAAATGGAAATCTACAATGTTAAAGCACTGGTATATAAGACGTTGAAGTCTATTCCAGAATTAAAGATCGTCTCGCCATCTTATCCTGATAAATTTACCGTATTTCCTATTGCTATTTATAAAACTTCCCAAACTTCTTTTATTCGTAATAATTGGCAAGAAGAAACTGATACTGAATGGCAGATAACAATTGATTTGTATAACGATAAAGGATCGCTAACCAAGATAAAAAATGAGCTCATTGCTAAGTTTTCAGCAATGGGCTTTTCTAATAGCGTTGGTGACCAAGATCTAAATGGAATATCACGAGTAGTCCTTGTCTTTACAGGAATTGTCGATAATACCAGTAAGCATGTATATCAGAAAGGATGAAATAAATGAAGAACGTAAAAATTTATGGTGACTTATTGAAGCTAGACTTACAACGATTTGCAGTTGATAGTACTGATGGTTTAGTTGGTACCGGGACCAAGCTTGAACGGTCAGAAGATGGATCAACATGGGAAGAAATTGCAGATATCAAAACTATTCCCGAATTGGGTGGTGACACTGAAAAGGTTGATGTCACTACTTTGGCAGATGATCGGCGGAAGCAAGTTGAAGGGATCCAAAACGCCTCTAACGTTCAGTTCCAAGCCGTATATAAGGGTGCTAGTTTTGCTAAGGCCCTAAAACAAGCCGGTGATCGGAAACAATACCAATGGAAAGTTACTTACCCAGACGGTATGACTGCTACAATGCGTGGATCATACAACATCAAATTTGCTTCTGTAGCAGTTAACGGTGCATTAGGTTACACAATTACTATTACTGCATCTGATGGTCCACACTTCACTGCTGCACCAGGTAGTGAAACGCCAAAGGGCTAGTTTATTAATAAACGTGGGTTCGATTCCCACGTTTATCTTTAGTGACAAATAAAAATTAAAGGAGAATTTATTCATATGACAACTACTGTTAAGAAAGCAACAAAGACAATGCAATTAGGTGACTTGGAACTTGACTTAAAGCTCGGCGGTCGTGAGGTATTTAAGATTGAACGGCGACTTGGTAAGTCGATGCTGTCCTTGTTTATGGACTCTCAAGGTGGAAACAAGCTACCTCCTGTAAATGAAATTCTGATTGTCTTACAAGGCGCTAATCAAAATCATGGTGTAACTGACAAACGAGTATTGAACGCCTTTGAAAAGTACTTAGATGATGGTAACACTACAATGGATCTCTTTAATGCATTGATGGAACTATTTGAAGCGTCTGGTTTTTTCGGCAAAAAGAAGAAGTCATCGAAGACCAATTCGGAATCGGACGAAGTGACATTAGATCCAGTGGAAGCGACCCAAGATCAGTTGCTGTAAACGAAAAGAATTACGATACAGTATCAGATTTATTCAAAGATCTTTACCCAATCGCTGTTGAATCAGGGATAGACGCTGATCATTTCTGGGATTTAGACTTTGCGGAAATCATGACGCAGATTGCCGCTAACAGGAAGCGAGAATTAAATGATTTACGTGCCAAAGCATACATGGATCACCGTTTAAGTGAGTTGGTAGCATTTGCGATTAATGATCCTGCTAAGATGCCTAAGTTAGAAGAAGCTTATCCGTTTGTTAAGGATGATATGAATCAGATAGAGCAACCACCTGAAGAAGAGCCCGATTGGAAGAGAGATCAAGCTATTCTTATGCAACAAGCTCAACGAATTAGACAATTTAATAAAGATAAAGGAGGAGGTGAATAGTAATGGACTTGGAAGAACTTGAGTTAAGGTTTAGAGCTAATTATGGGGATGTACTCCAAAAAATGGATGAGTTGACTAGTCTCATCGGCCAAAAAACTAACGATATGCAAGTTAAAATCCAAAGTAACTTGGATCGTATTCAGCAGAACATGAACGATAACGCTTCTAAAGCAAATGAGAAAGCCAAAGAAGAAGTTCGTCAACGTGAAGAGGCTGAAAACTCTAAGCAAAAATCTATTGAGCGCACAGCTAGTGTTCAAGATGATGCAACTAATAGGATCATCGAAGGAAACAAGGCCCAAGCTGAAAGCTCCAAAGAAGCTGTTAATCAGTCAGAAAAAAGTTTGGATAGTTTAACTGCTCGTTTGCAAGAAGCGGCTAATATGCAACAGCGAATCGCTCAACAAACTAAGGTAGCTCGTGAAACTGTAGGTGATATTCCTGTTAAACAATCTCAACAAGAAGTGCGTCCTAAAGAAAAGACTAGACCAAGAATAGGAAACTCAAGCTTCGATGACTACCAAGAAAAAAGAATTCAGAGCTATATGCCTAAAAGGCCTGTTGATTTAGGGATTGATGATGAAATACAAGCAGAAGCTTCCCGAGCTAAGAAGGAAATTGATGGTCTTGTATCCCACATCAACGAAAAAATGCAACAGGCGCAATCGATGCAACGTAGAATAGCAACATTGATGGCTAGCAGAGATAACCTTGATATGAGCAAACAAGGCAGTCAGGTTAGAGCAATGCGACTTGATGACCAGATTGCTAATGCACAAGTCAAGATGGAACGTTATCAGAACCAAGCCAAAGCCCTTGCACAAGAAATGTCGCAAGAGCTTAATACTATTCCAAATTCACTCAAACGTATTGAACGTGAGATGGATCAAACGGAAGCAAAGATTGAACGGATTAGGCGTACTATTGCGGAAACTAAAGCACAAGATGCTGTTCTTGGTAGATCATCTGGTAATAACAAGGAACTCAAAGAAGCCGAAACAGAGTATAAACGTCTTATAAATCGAAGCAATGAATTAGCTAAGGCTTATAGTTACGTTAGTTCTCGTGGAGATGAATTACGAAACGCATCTTCAAGAGTGAACACTACACTAGCTCAAGAAGGTAACACCGCATCAAATACAAGTTCAAGGCTTAATCGGTTACGAAATACTATTTCAAACGTCACCTCGTCATTTAGACGCATGGGTGATAGTGGTAGTTCCTCAATGAGAAGAGCTGGTACAAGCGCTTCTTTACTCAGTGAACGATTAAAGGGCGTCAAGATGGCAATGAGCATGTTAGCCAGTCAGTTAATTGTGTTTACGCTACTGTATCAAGGTATCATGATGCTTGCTCAGGGAATGGGTTCAGCATTGATGACTAACCGCCAATTTGCAAGTAGCTTTAATGCAATTAAGGTTAATTTGCTGACTGCTTTCTATCCGATCTATAGCTATGTTTTACCAGCGATTAACGCGCTAATGAATGCCTTGCGTAAAGCGACTGGTTGGATTGCTCAATTTACTTCTGCTTTAACTGGTATGAGCCTTTCTGGTGCTCGTAGTGGGGCCCAAGGTCTCTATAATCAAGTTCGAGCAATGAACGATACTTCTAAGGCGGCAAGTAAAGCCAGTGATGCGGTCAAGAAGCAACAACAGGAACAAGCGAAGGCAGTTCAACGTGCTAACCAACAGATTGCCGAAGCTAACCGTCAAGGTGCAGCGGCAGTAGCGGCTGAAAACGAAAAGATTAAAGCTGCTAACGAACAAGCTAAGAAAGCCTTTGAAGATACTAAGAAGGCTAATGAAGACCTTCAAGCATCACTTATGGGCTTTGATGAGTTAAATGTTTTAGATAATAACAAAAACAATAGTAATAATGGTAGCTTTGAAGCCCAGCCACTAGAGAAATTCACTCCACAACAAAAGCAAGATACGCCAATCTTTGATGATCCTGGTATTGATGATGGTGGAGCTGGTGATGAGGGCGATCCCGGTATTGATTGGAACGTTCCTCTTGAAGCCTCGCAAAACGCTATTGATGCGGCTAATAAAGTCAAAAAGGTTCTTGGTGAACTATTTGATCCAATGAAAAAAGCTTGGGACGAAAAGGGTCAAGCTGTTGTTGATGCTGCTAAGTATTCATGGTCCGAAATTAAGCGGTTATTGGGTGATGTTGGTCACTCGTTCATGCATGTGTGGGATAACGGAACAGGTCAGAAGACTGTTGAGAATATCCTGCAATTGCTGGCTGATATGCTGAATATCATTGGTGACATAGCGAGGGCGTTTGCAGAAGCATGGGAAGAAGGTGGACGTGGTACACGATTCCTTCAAACTATCTTTGATTCGCTGAATAATATCCTAGTTGCTATCCATCATATAGCTGAATCATTCCGTGAAGCTTGGAACACTGGTGATCTTGGTAAACGAATCTTTGCTAATCTGCTAGACCTTGCTACTAATCTAGTCAAATTTATTGGTGATATTGCTAAAGCGTTTGATGAAGCATGGCAACACGGCAATAACGGAACTAAATTATGGCAGGCATGGCTTAATGCCTTGAATAATATCCTTAGAATTTTTAAGGATATGGTAGGGTCAATTGATGAAGCGTGGAATCATTCAAGATTAGGTGTTTCGATTTGGGAACATTTAATTCAGATTGTAACTGGTATTGGTAACACAATAAGTAACTTAGCTAGTCAATTCGACAAAGCATGGCGACATGGGAATGTTGGAACATCTATCTTTAAGACTTTGCTGGGTATGGTAGATGATATGCTTAATGCCTTAAGTGATATGGCAAATTATACTGCCAATTGGGCTAAGAAGCTTGATTTCACACCATTACTCCAGTCAATTGATAATCTGTTAAAAGCTATTCGCCCAGTAACTAAGGATGTATGGGATGGTCTAGCTTGGGCTTACAAGAATGTTTTGCTTCCATTGGCTGGGTTTACGATCACGAAATTACTACCTGACTTCTTTGATCTATTAGCAGCATCACTTAAAGTCGTACATAGCGTGATTAAAGCAGCCGGTCCAGTATTCGAATGGTTTTTTGATGATTTTCTTAAACCGTTAGCCAAGATTACGGGATTTGCTATTGTCGGAGCATTAAAGCTGTTAACTGGTGCACTTGAATTACTGTCCGATTGGATTGATAAACATCAAACGGCAGTTAAAATAATGACTACCACTTTGCTTACGTTATTTAGCATTAAAGTAGCAGGAAAAACTATTTCTGGCATCAAAGACTTTATCGATACGCTTAAGATATTAACGATGCTTAAGTTTGACAAGTTAAAGGCTGGTGCCAAGTATGCTGACGATCTTTTAGGCACAGTAATTGAGTTTGGTAAACATCCAATAACTAAGATTCAGGAACTTGCCAAAGTTAGTTTTAATAATATTAAAACAGGCTGGAGCAATGCCACAAAGTTATGGAACGAAGTCAACAAGAAATGGCAAAGCACTAATCTTGCTAAGACTGACTTTCTTAAATCGGCTAAGTCTTCTATTAAGTCTGGCGAACCAATGAAGCTTGGTCAAAAGCTGGGTATCGGTTTATCAACCGCCATGATTGCTGTAACTTCTGGAATTGATATTTATAAAGGTATCAAAGCTAAGAACAAAGAAACTAAATTTAAAGATTTTGGTTCTGGTATCGGTGGAGCTATTGGTGGCGGAATTGGACTTTTCTTTGGTGGTCCGATTGGTGCTGCTATTGGTCAACAAATCGGTTCATTTATCGGTAAATGGGGTGGCATTGGAGCCTCTAAGTTTGGCGATGGATGGTCTAAATATGGCAAAGGTAAAAAGCCCAAGGATTGGGTTGAAGCTATTGGCTTTAAATCACATGAAATCCTAGATAACTTTACGTCTTGGGCTAAACAAGTTGGACCAAATATCAGTAACTATATTGGCAAGAGTAAGAAAGATATTGAAAAAGCTGGTAAGAACATCGGCAAATGGACTACTGGTTTTATCAGCGATACTCAAAAAACATTGAAGAAGTGGGCTTCGGGTATCGGAACTAACTTCAATAAAGATGTTGAAAAGAGTAAGAAGCTCGCAATTGCAGGTAGCAATAAGCTTAAATCTTGGACTACTGGATTCGTTGCTGATGCCAAGAAAAATATTAAATCCTGGGCGCAAAAGATTGGTTCAAATATCAATACGGATGTGGAAAAGGGTAAGAAATTTGCCAAGCAGGCTGGTAGTAAGATCAAGGACTGGACAACAGATTTCATTGGTAATGCCAAGAAAAAGGTCCATAGTTGGTCATCACAAATTGGCTCTAACATCAACGACAGTGTTGAAAATGGTCAATCAATGGCCAAAAATGCTGGTGAGAAACTCAAATCTTGGACAACGGACTTTAGAGAATCTGCTAGTAGTCTTGTACGCCAATGGGCTGAACGCTTAGGTGACCATATTAATAACGGCTCTGAATCTTCACGCTCAGGTTCTGTTAATGCTGGTAATAAATTATCTGAATGGACCAGAAGTTTCTTTAATGATGCCAATAGTAGCATTCATAATTGGGCTGGTAATTTAGGCGGTCACGTAGGCAATGGTATTAGTGGTGCCTATAACGCTGCTAAAAATGCTGGTGAGCGTTTAGGAAGTTGGGTTTCAAGTTTTAGAGACGGTACTTCAAGGACGTTAGGTTCTTGGGCTGGAGGACTAGGTAGCACTATTGGTAATGGTATTACTAGTGGTTTGCAAAGCATTAGGAATGCTATTAGTCGTGTTGTTGATGCAATGGTTAGACCTGTTCAAAAAGCAACCGATAAAATCCGCGAAGGAATTAACTGGGTATTAGGGAAGCTTGGCGGTGGTTCTGTTGGTTGGGGTTACTTTAACTGGAACGCCTACAAAACAGGGACACAAAATCATCCAGGTGGATTAGCATTAGTTAATGACCAAGATGGTGATATTTACCGAGAAAGTTATGAACTCCCTAATGGTGAGCAAGGACTATTCCCTGCTAAACGTAATTTCTTAACTTATTTGCCGGCTGGTACTAAGGTCAAGACTGCTACAAATACTGCTAATGAATTAGCAAGCATGATTCCTAAATATGCTGGTGGTATTGGTAGCTTTAATTTTGACTTTAGTGGAATTAGCCGTGCTCTTAGCGGTTTAAACTTTGGCGGCCTTTTTAGCGGTATTGGTGGCTTCTTTGATGCTGCAATGGATGAACTTGAAAACGTTACAGATGACATTGCCCATCCCGAAAAACTCGTTAACTATATTGTCGATAAGTTTGTGACCTATGATTGGGGAGCAGGCGAGGTACCACTAAAACTCGCCAAGGGTGCTGTTAACGAAGAAAAGAAGGGTATGATGAACTGGGCACGAAAAGTTATTGACCAATTCGGTGGTGCAACTCATCAAACCGGACCAGGTGCGGAAGGTTGGCGTAGTGCTGTTAAGAAAGCATTGCGCAAGAACGGCTTACCTGCCAGTGCTGATTATGTAAATGCTTGGGTTCGTCAAATTCAAACAGAATCAGGCGGTAATGAACGTGCTATTGGTGGTAACGATGGTCTAGCTGATGGAAATGCAACTGGTCTTTTACAAACGAAGCCAGGAACATTTAATGCTTATGCTTTCCCTGGCCATCACAACATCATGAAGGGTTATGATAACATGCTTGCTGCTATCAATTATGCTAAGCATCGTTATGGTTCTTCAATGCTGGCAGTTATTGGTCATGGACACGGTTATGAAGATGGTGGCCTAATTTCTAAGCACGGCTTCTATGAAATTGGTGAAGGTGATAAGCCTGAAATGGTTATCCCACTAATGAACCGTGAACTAGGTATGCAACGGATTAACGAAGCAATTGCATTTATGAATCGAAACTTTGGTGGAGGATTACAACTTCCAACAGCTCTCTCAAATAATGCGATTACTCCACATTCTATGTATGCTGAATCTTCAGTAAGCAATGATGCAACAATGCAAACTGGCGGATTCAAAGAAATGAGTACCAACCTAGTAAATGCCATTGTTCAAGCATTACAAATGCAAAACACCACTAATAGTAGTAACCAACCAGTTGATTTACACTTAACCGTTAAGATTGGTGACGAGTCATTTGGTGAACATGCTATCAAAGGAATTAATGCGGTAAATCAAAAGAATGGTCGAAATATGTTAAATATCTAAGGAGGAGATGGATGGTTGTATTCTCTAAAAATTTCTGGGACAGTGGTTAATCCGGCCCCACAAACAATGCAAGTTGCTATTCAAGATATTGATGCAAAGGCGACCCGTGATGCGCAAGGTCTTTTACATCGTGATCGAGTAGCAACTAAAAGAAAAATAACATTAACTTTTGGTGCTTTAACAGTAGCCGAATGTTCAAAGATTTTGGATTCTGTTAAGGCCGAATTTTTTAGTGTTGAATATTTAGATCCAGTAGACGGGCAAGTTCGATCAGGGACGTTTTATGTTGGTGATCGGACAGCGCCAGTTTATTCATTTGTAGGATCATTACCGGTTTGGAAAGGTTTATCTTTTGATCTGATTGAGCAATAAGGAGGTGATTAATTAGTGTTAACACAATCAAAAGAAACTCGAAATGCTTGGCGAGCTTCACAGCGAACTTTGGATATTAAAGTTACGATTGATGGTAAAACATATGGTGCAACTGATATTAATAGTTTGAAGTACGATTCAGGAGCTTACAACGGTGATACATTTGCAATTGGATCTACGTATTCAAATACAGTTCAGATTGAATTCTCTCACCTTGTTGAGGGGTTGAAGCTGGGAATGGAAGTTCGTCCTAGCATTGGAATAAAAACGTCTAGCGGTTATATTTATGAACCGTTGGGCGTTTTTATTATCTCCAGTGAAATCAAGATGGACCGAAATAATAATCTTACAACTGTTAGTGCTAGTGATCGTTTCTGTGGCTTAGAGGGAACTTATGTATCTAAACTAACGTACCCAGCTAAAGTATTAGATGTCATTGCGGAGATCTGTGCTCAATCAGGTGTTAAGGCTAATACTGATGATTTAGCATGTCTTCCGCACCAAGCAGATTTGTCAGCTCCGATCACTGGTCAAAGTTACCGCAAAGCACTTGGTTGGATTGCTCAATTGTATGTTGGTTATGCTCTGTTTGATCGACAAGGATTGTTTACTATTCGGACAATTTCTGAACCAAACTATGAATTAGATCCTAGTCAATATGAACAAGCAGGACTAACGAAGAATGAAGCTGCCTATAAGATTAATGGTATTCAATGCCAAGTCACTCTTACTACTAAAACTCGTGATGGTGAGAGTACAGAAGAAACCAAGAATTATCAAGCTGGAGATGCTACTGGTTCTCAGATTAAACTCGAAAATAATATCATGACACCACAGCGGCTCAATGATATTTGGGAGCAATTGAAAGACTTGACTTTTTATCCGTTTAGTCTGAATTGGTTTGGAAATCCTGCTGTTGAAGCAGGGGATTGGCTACGGCTAGAAGATAAACAAGGTAATTCTTTTGTTGTTCCAAACAGTAGTTACACACTTGATTTTAATGGTGGACTTTCTGCAACTTCAAAAGCTGATCAGACAACATCTTCTGATCAAATGGTTCCTTGGCAAGGTAGTGTTGCTCAAACAATTAAAGAATTACAACTTAGAAGAGCGCCAGACGGGACAGTTGTGTTTCCGCCAAGCGTAACAGAACCACCAACCAACGCTAAGTTCAACGATGTGTGGTTTAAGAAAAATGGTAACGCAACTGAACTTTGGATATTTGAAAAGCAAGATGACGGGTCTGGTAAGTGGATTCGTAAAGATTTATCTGATGACGAGATAAAGAAAAAGGTTGCAAACGCTCAACAAGGGCTTAACCAAGCCAAAGCAGATATTATCAACAACAAGCAAAAAGCCGATGCAGATATTGAGAACCTTAACAAATCAATTGAAGCTAATAAAAAAGTTGCCGATCAAGATATTCAAAATCTCAACAAATCGATTGAGGACAATAAAAAAGTTGCCGATGAAAGCTTGCAAAAGTTAAACGATTCGGTAACTAATCTGCAAGGCCAGTATGATAACAGTGTTGTTCCTAACTTGAATAAGGTAATGGCTGATGCGTCTGACGCTTTGCAGAAATATATCTCTGCTCAAAATTCAATTGCTGATTTAACCAAGCAAGCACAACAGCAAGGCAAAGATATTGCTGTTGTAACTAGCACGGCAAATGGTCTGAATATCAATTATGCAAACTTAGCTGGGGATGTTAGTTCTACTAAAGCTGATGTAAAGGGCCTCCAAACAATTATCGGTAATGCCAATGGTGACATTGCTCAGTTGAAATTAGATGCTCAAAGCCTGCAAACGATGCTGGCTGGTAAAGTTGATGATTCGGTTTACCAGAACTTTATTACGCTGACCAATCAAGCATTAGCGGCAAAACTGACGGCTAGTGACCTAGCTGGTTATGCTAAGACTGTGGATGTTCAGGCGACGGCCGACGGATTGCAGCTGAACATTGATAGTGTTAACGGTCGACTGGATAATCTGAAGATTGGTGCTGTTAATGTTTTAAGAAACACTGACCCCACAGCCAATCTTCTTACAGGAGAGATTACTGGTGATAAGTGGGTATGTGCCTCTAGCGGAAATGGTATAGGTAGTGTTATTACATTGCCAGACCATTTTACTGCTCGTTCCGGTTTTAGAATCAGCAATAATAGCAATGGCTTAGCACGGGACTTTAATCAAAGACCTATTCCTTGGAATGGGGGCAAATATATTGGAAGCATCTATGCACGGAGGACAGAAGACTCTTCACAGAAAACAGTTCAAGCTTATGTACGTTCATGGAGCCTTATTAATAAAGAAGTTTTTATTTACCATTTCAATGTAAATTCAACCGAATGGCAGAAGTTCTCTTTTATTATTGACTCATCTTCATTTGACCCTACAGCCAGTTTTGCCTTTGGAATAATGGGTGCAGGATCAATTGAGTTTGCAGAGCCAATACTATTGACTGGAAACGCGCTAACAGATTGGTCGCCTAACCCTAATGATGTTAATGAAGATGTTATTCAATTATCGGCTCGTATTACTGCAAACAGCCAACAATTTAGTAGCTACTACACCAAATCAGAGACTGATATTAAAGCTGATGCCGCTAAAAATGATGCTGTTAACGCGATCAAGAGTGACGGTAATTGGCAAGGGCTAAGTAACATTCTGACTAACTCTGGATTCTTACAAACAGCAGATGGCTTTATGCAAAAGGTTCAACAGACCACTGTTCCAATGTTCAATGGTGGTGGTATTAATCTTGCTACCAAAACCGGTAACGTTAGTTTGTCGGGAGGTTATAATTCAAGCAAAAACATTGGCTATATAAGCTTAGACGCAATAAATGATTTATGTGGCAAGTATATGACTGTTTCAGTTGATGTTGAGTGGAGTGGCTGGAAGAGTGGAAACCCAAATCGAGTGGGCTATGAATTACAAATCAATTATGATGATGGCTCAACAGAGTATGATGGTTGCTGGCTCACCCCTACTACTGCTAATGGTAAGCAAAGAGTAACTGCCACGTATAAAATCAAAGATCAACACGTCAAATCACTAGGTGAAGGCAATGCTTACATACAGATTAACTGTACCAGTGCAAAAGTTAGCCGTCTTAAAATTGAGCAAGGTTCCGTTGCAACCCCTTGGATTCCAAATCCTGCAGATTTAGCAACTCAATCGGCGTTTTCAGAGCTATCTCAATCATTAGAGGGATTGCGTTCCACTGTTGGTAGTAATTACGGAAGCCTACAATCACAAATTAGTCAAAGTTCTTCCGCTGTTCGTACTGAACTTATAGATAAACTTAATGGGGTTCAGAATCAGGTAACTACGACAGCAGACGGTCTAAATGCTAAAATTGGCGCTATTCAAGTTGGTGGAAGAAATTTACTTCGAAATAGTAATAAAGATGTCAGTGTCACTTCGCACACAACTGATGGTTGGCCTGCATGGGCGAACATTGACACTGGCTTCTCTTTTGGGCATGGCAAAACGTACACATTCTCAGTGGAAGCTAAGAACAGTACCAATAAGATAGCGGAAGCATCAATACGTGTATTTGAAGGTAGCACTAACACGCAAGTTGGAATATATGCATTCCCCGCTGACGGCAAACGGCATAGCGTTACTTTTACAATTCCAAACGATTCTCACGACTATCACCTTCTACTCTATGCCGGACATGCTGGAATTGTCCCTGGGGTCGATGTCACAACAACTTATCATCACCCAAAGCTGGAGTTTGGTAACGTCGCTACTGATTGGACCCCAGCACCAGAAGATACTGATCAAGCATTCACTGAAGTTAACGCAACAATAAAGGGTTTGCAATCCACTGTTTCAAATAATCATGGTGAGCTTCAATCGCAAATCAGTCAGACAGCAACTACTATTCGTGGTGAGTTAACTAATAAAATTACTGGTTTACAAACCCAACTGACTAATACTGCTGAGGGTCTGAATGCTAAGATCGGTGCTATTCAGATTGGTGGACGTAATTACTTAAGAAATTCTGATAAATCCATTACTGGTCCGGTACAAGATTTAGGAATAATTCCTAATGAAGTATTAAACGAACTAGCGGGTAAGACGATAACTGTCTCATGTGATGTTGAATGGTCAGGATATTCACATGATAATAGCAAACAAAACCGATTAGGATTTGAAGCGTCTGTTACTGGAAGCGATGGACATAGATATTGGCTCGGAGCTTGGAAGAGTCCGACGATTCCTAATGGCAAGGAACGAATTTCAACACAATATACATTACCAGCTGGAGTTACATTTACCGTTAATAACAACGGTCAAAATGGGTATGTCAGCATTAATGGTTCTGGAAAAGTCAGTCACGTAAAAATAGAAATTGGTGACAGAATGACTGATTGGTCACCTGCGCCCGAAGATGCTGAGCAGGCTTTTGCCGAAGTCAATGCAACCATTAACGGCTTGAAGTCTACTGTTTCTGGTAACTACGGAACGCTAAATTCGCAAATAAATCAGACTGCTTCAACTATTAGACAAGAAGTGTCTGACAAAACAAACGGCTTGCAGACACAGATCACTCAGCAGGCTAACAGCTTCAATGTGTCTCTGAATAAGATTCAGCAGACTGACGGGGTTAATCTCCTGCGTGGCACTAGAGATTTTTCCGGTGATTGGGATCAATTGAATAATTGGTATAAAGATGGCTGGGTTGACCCTAATGGAAATTATGCAATTAAACGAAAAGGAGCATGGGGCGGTGCAGCACAGCGATGCTGGCTAGATGTTGGAACTTATACATTTAGCGTTTATTACTATTTTGAAGGCAGTGATAGCAGTACAGGTGCATGGGTTTATGTTATTCCTAACAATGATAAAACCTTGAAAATAACTGAAAACAGTTCAAGCTCGCTAGAAACGGCAAAAGATAAATGGATAAAGAAGGTTTATACCTTTACTGTCACAACACCAGGAACTAGTGCGGTACGAGTTGAAACAAATTCAAACACTGCAACAATTCATGTTGGTTCTTATAAGCTTGAAAAGGGATATAAAGAAACACCTTGGACAACTAGTCCATATGATATTTATATGAATCCTAATGTCGTTACAAAAGTCCTTACGTCAGTTCAAGATTTAAATAATCTTACGCTTGAAGGAAACTACGTCATTAAGGCTACTAACAACACTAATTCTCCTATTGGCAATTGGTTAGTGGTTAGAGTAGAAGGAAGTGGCGATAGATTACATCAAACTATTTCTGCTGATAATGATCCCAATTTAAGCTATACACGAACTTTTAATGGCTCGTGGTCGGCATGGCAACGAACCGTAACTGGCGGAAATATTATGGCTCAAATCAACATGTCAGCCGGCACGACTTTAATCCAAAATGACAAAATCTACATGGACGCCAGTTCAACTATTTTTTCTGGTAAAGCATTTATCCCCGATGCGGCTATAACTAACATTTCGGCTGACAAGATTACTGCTGGAACACTAGATGCCGGTCGGATCAATGTCATCAACCTGAATGCAAATAACATTACTGCCGGGACATTAAGAGGTAGCAATGGTGAATTTTATTTAGATAGTGGAGCACTCCATGTTTGGCAAAACAACCATGACGCTTGGATTGATCAGAACGGAATTCATGATTATGACAATCAAGGTAATAATGTTTGGATTTCAAGAGGGTCTATTAGCGCTTATGGTAATTCAAGTGGAGCTTACCTTTTTGATGGGGGCTTGTATCTTCACAAAAGCCAATCTCTTTCAGATGCTGTTTTAGATCCAGATTATGGAAGTATTACTAAGAGTGATAACATTGTATCTTTTGGAACATCAGGTTTAGATATAGAAGGTAAGGATGGATTTCTACTTAGAACTCATGGTTGGAACGATCAAACATTATCTTATTTAAATGGGAATGAAATTATTGGTGCTGGTATTGCCGGTAAAAGCGATGGCTTTATAAATATCGCTGCAAAAAAGCAACTTTTTCTTTATGCTGGTGAACCAATTCAAAATAATAATTTAAAAACAATACCTAATTTAGTGTTGGATGGAACATATCAAAATGGTCAAACAGTTTTAAAAGGTACTTTCTCACAATATTTCTTTCAAGGACCATCGAGTGGCTTTTCTGGGGGAATAACATTACAAGATGAATTTGTTAATGTAGGAAGCTTAAATGGGAAAAATTATTTTTCTATTAATAGTGATGGAGCAATTACTATTACAGCTAATGGTAAAAGTATCTTATCGTTAAATGGATTGTTTCCTGGGGTTAATAGTGATTTTAATGTTAGAGGTAATTTTGCGGTTACTGGTTCAAAGAATGCCATAGTTCCAACATCGCGAGGGATGGCAGCTATTAACGCCTATGAAACCGCCGAATATTACTTTGGCGATATTGGAGAAACACAAACTAATAGTAATGGTGTAGTTACTGTCATGATTGATCCTTACTTTTTAGAAACAGTTAATACATTAGTGCCATACCAAGTATTTCTAACATCATATGGTGATGGAAATGTATGGGTTTCTTCACGTTCAGCAAATAATTTTACAGTTAAATCTAGCAACCCTAATATTCACTTTGCTTGGGAAATTAAAGCTAAGCGTAAAGGGTACGAAAATGATCGAATGAAGATAGTTAAAGGAGTTTTTAATAATGAACAATATTGATATGAACTTAGTAGCTCAAAGTCTTAACCAAAAATTGGCGGTTGCTAATTACACAGCTGCCTCATGGGAAGCAAAAGCTACTCAATTGGAACAAGAAAATAGTCAATTGAAATCACAATTAGAAGAACTTAAGAAGCAAAACGATGAAAAAGGAGATAAGTAATTATGCTAGAATCAACAAAATCAATCACCTTAACAGGAAAGTCCACAGTAAATGGTCAAGTAATCGCTAACTTTACCGCAAATGTATTTGATGATGATGCCGGTAATGATACTTTTAATACCTTCATCACCAATAAAGAGTTGTACGATGCTAACAAGAAGGTAGTACGAAAAGATACCCAAGATTTCCAAAACTTGGTATATAATGCACAGGACGAAATCGCAAATTCCGCTGATAAGACAGCAGATAAAACAAATGAATAGTTAAAGGTACTTGTCGCTTTTCAGAAATAAACAATACATAATTAAGCCCTAGAATTTAGTGTTTTAAGAATACCAAATTCAGGGCTTTTATTATGGGCGGCTATTTATCTATAAACTGTTCTTTATACTTATAGTATCCTTTATAATTAAAATGCTTAATTATAATGAAAGGATAGAATATAGATGAAAAAAATTAATATATTCTTTTTAGTAGTAGGAATTGTCGTTGGCATTGTAGCTGCTACGTTATTGCATCTTAGAATAATAACTGTAGGTCCTATGGAAAAAGGGTCCTTGGCAGATTGGCTAAGTGCGATTGGGACTATTTTGGCTGTTATTACATCACTTTATTTTTCTAGAAGTTGGAATAAGAATTATGTTCGATTTTATATAGACAATGATATGCTAGTGATTAATAATTTAAGTACCCATGAAGTAGCACTCAAAATAGTTAAAGGTTTGGGGCTTCTAGAATACAATTCGCAATCATTAATCAGGTTACGACCAGTTAATGTAACTAAAGAAAAATTTATTCAAGACTTTGACGAATTTGGCCCTTATACTGAAAGGCTGGATACTGCAACTATTCAATTAAAAGAGGGAATAGAAGACGGTATAATCAAATTCCATGATGAGGTTAGAGATGTTTATTTTAAGGTAAAGCTAAAAAAAGATGATCAAAATAATTTTTCAATAGTAAAGCAAGGACATATGTTTATGAGAGTCTTTTATTAATTCATATTTTTCAATATTATGATTTGAATTGTATAGAACTAACTATTAGAAAATAATTTTATTTCAATAAGAAGGTGACTACCTCACAATGCACACGTTACTCGCACAACCGCCCCAACACGTTCTATACATTCAATATTTTGCCAGCATGATTGATAACATGCTGATTGAATGGTTAGTCTGGGCGATTGTGATTGATATTGTGACTGGATTTTTCAAAAGTATCATTACGCACCGTACAACTTCTAGTAAAGGAACAGCAGGACTTTTGAAACATGCAGCCGTAATTATTTTGACATTAACCGTTTATCCAATGTTGGAATTATGCGGATTAGGACAGGCAGGTGACTCGCTTGTCTTTTTCTTTTTCCTATTTTATTTGGTCTCTATCGTGGAAAATTGGGGACAGATGGGATTGCCGCTACCATCTTGGGTAAAAGATCATATTTACAAACTCAGCAAAGATTATTTAGAGAAAGAAGAGAAACAACATGAGCACAATCATTAATGCAATTCCAACCTATATTCTGACGGCCGTTATCTCAGCGGCCTTTTATTTTGCCTTAAAACAGAGTCAGGTGTTCATCCACGCCAAAGTTATCCATGCTAAAACAGAAACCTCTCGTGCTGCTTGGTCTTGTGCGGCCCAACTTGCGGATAATGCGGTAGCTTCCTTAGTCGACAAAGATATGGCTGGTCATGAGAAGTTCCGCCGAGCAACGGATATTGTCCAACAGGCACTTCAAAAGCAAGGCATCAATAACATTGACCTCAACGCTATTGAGACCCTTGTCCAATCAGCTTATGAAAAGTCCGCATTGACACCAACCGTTGATCCTGATACTAAGAATCCTATTAGTGCTACACCAGTTACAACTACGCAAACAGGCACCGACATTACGCCAGTTGCTCAAGCGGTAGCTATTGATCTAACGAAAGGAGATAATCAATAATGAGTATTCGTAATTTATTTGCTGATGTATCTGACTATCAACGTTCTGACATTGACTTTATGCAATTCTTAAAGAATCTCGGATTCAAGGGAATTGTCATCAAAGTAACCGAGGGATCTGCTGATGGTTCTAATTGGGTGTCAGCAACTGCTGCTGAAAAGATTCGCAATGCATCGAAGGCTGGCTTACTCATTAGCTTGTATCACTTTGCACGGTACACTAGCGAAGCCGATGCTCGTAATGAAGCAAATTTCTTTGTTTCTCACGCTAAAGCGCTAGGAATGGACAGCTCAACGTTAATGGTTGATGATGCTGAAGTTCACACAATGGCCGACTATAGCGCTGGAGCAATGGCCTTTACTAATCAAGTCAAGGCTCTAGGATTCCCTCATACCAGTGTTTACTCGATGAAGTCATTCTTTACTAGCGGCATTCTTAATAGCCATGCTCTAGGTGATAACAAGATTTGGCTTGCTGGATATGGGATTACTGACCTCGGAATTAGTAATGCTGCAGCTTGGCAATTTGACAATGGCCAGGGCTATGGAGGTAATCGCTCTGGAACAGATGCTAGTTACGATTTTGATGGTTGCTTCACAGTCTCGACAGGTGAAACTGGTCAAGTTCCAACTATTGAAGTACCCAAGCCTGAACCGGTTCAACATAAGTGGCAACCAGCTACGGGGACATATACAGTCCAATGGGGTGACACATTATCGGAAATTGCAGCTAAATATGGTACAACCTATCAACAGCTTGCTGCAATTAATAGTATTGGTGACCCAAACGCTATCTTCCCAGGACAAGTCCTCAAGGTTTCCGGTCAAGCATCAACACAGAATACTTACTATGTTCAAAACGGCGATACATTATCTGGTATTGCGGCTAAGTATGGTACAACTTACCAAACGTTAGCTCAGATTAATCACATTGCCAATCCTAATATCATTGGTGTGGGTCAAAAGATTATTCTACCTGGTAACGGACAATCCAATGCTTACACCGTCCAGGCAGGGGACACATTAAGCGGAATCGCGGCTAAGTTTGGCAAGACCTGGCAAGCACTCGCACAGAAAAACGGGATCGCCAATCCAAATGTAATTTATGTGGGTCAAACAATTCAGATTTAATATTTAAGCCCTAGTGGTTACCACTTAGTAAAGTGGTAGCAGCTAGGGCTTTTTTTACGTATAATAATAAAACAGCGATAGCAAATAATTGCCACCGCTGAAATAACTATTTGCCTAGCCACAAGCTAGACACGCAACCATGCAAATAGTTGCTTAATAGTCTTTTTGATTAGCTTTTTTATGTGCTTATTAGGCACAATCAATATTACTATGCCGGTGGGCAAAATGGTTTCAGTTGATTACTTAAACCGTACCGGTAAGCAGGATGCCGATTAAGGCACCCTTATTTGTTTTAAATTTAATATAGAATTAGCGCGAAAATTATATCGGAGTTATAATGAAAATAAATATAAACGCGTAAAATAAAACGACACCTCATTAAGAGATGCCGTTAATTATCTGGTAGGTAGTTGGTAGTTTTTTTGTGAGTAGTTTATGAATACTTCATGACTAGTTAATGAGTTTCTACCTATTTAAATTAACTAGTTGAATAGTCTATGAATACTTCATGAATAGCAGATGAAACAGCTTAGCAAATCCGTGAACGTACTGGTAAGGCTACTCGTATCGCTGAACGTCGTCGCGACAACTAGTAGTGCGGAACCCTTGTGTATCAAGGGTTTTTTTTGTTTTAAAATTTATTTGTAGAGAAAAGCTTTGAACTGCAATTGCTGCTCAGTTTTTAAGTATAATAAAAACAGCGATAGCAAATAAACGCCACCGCTGAAATAACATCTCGCCCACCTCCTTTTGGAATTAAATGGAGTTTAACCAAGTAGTTCCTCGATTAGGCGTTTGAGAGCCTTTTTGATTGCAACCTTTACAAAGTGTAACAGTTGCTTAACGAGCCCGTTCGGCACGATCAGAATGAGAAGTACAAACTTCATAGGGGAATTCACCCCTTTTGCGTGTAAGTTTGGGTCGTTACTCCCGACACGCAATAGTATTGTACCATAATTTATTTATGTTATAATATATATATCAGATGAGAAGTACCGGCATGCAAAGTGGATTCAGTTCGTTACTTAATCCGTACCGGTAAACAGGATGCCTTAATCGGCATCCTTTTTTGTTAATGTCTTTAGACCTAGTTGAGTGCGCGAGCAGAGCGAGTGCACGAAACAAAAAACCACCTGCTATGCGGGTGGGCGATCATAAAGTTATCTCAGTATGTATGGTTACTCACTATCGTCATGGTATTCACTGGAATTTTTTTATGTTAGAATTAAGCTTGTTCATCACTGATACTAAGTAGATGAATAAAGAGCGCCTTAAGCGTCCCAAGACCGGTATTGAAGGTGTCCAAATAGGGCACCTTTATTTTTGTTTTAAATTAAAAAACTCACCACAATCATGATTGCAGTGAGTAGTCAAAGTAAATTAATTTTAAAAAACATTTTTCATCAATTGGGATGGGAGATTTTGATAGGTAGTGAGTTCGGTGATTGATTTAGTTCTTTAAATCGAAAAAGTCTCCCATTTCCTTAAGGCTGCGATCTTCTTTTGAACGACCTTTATTAATAACGGCTGTTTGAATTTGGTGATAGAAAGTAAGCGCTTCTTCGTATGCTTCCTTGTAAACCCTTAATTTATCTTCAGTGGTAAGATCAGGTGAACTTTGCACGCAAGCTAAAGCAAACTTAGCAGGGTCGATTCGATACTTGGTTAAGTCCATTTGTTTCACTTCCTTTCCCTAGCAATAATTATAACAGCGGTGATTGATAAATACTGTTAAGAAGGCTTGCGTGAAATTTTCTTATTGCGTAGCTAGTTCTTTTATTTTATAGTTAAGACTAGAATTATCACTTGATGAGGTGACATGTGATGAATTACGAGGATCTGTTTCAAAAAATTGATGAGTGGGCGCATGAACGCGGGATTGACCACGCGGATCCACGTGTCGAATTTATGAAGATGGCAGAAGAGCTTGGCGAACTTTCTAGTGCGTATAATAAGGAAAATCAGACTAAGCTTATCGACAGCATCGGTGACTTACAGATTGCACTGCTAATCTTTTGTAAATTAGTGGGCGTTGACCATCAACAAGCGCTTACCGCAGCTTATCAAGAAATTGCAAAGCAAACGGGTAAGACAACTGCCGATGGGGTATTCATCAAAGAAAGCGACCTTAAATTAAGAAATAAAAAGGAGAAATAGCTGTGAAATTTATTTCGTGGAACATTGATTCAATTAATGCAGCACTAACTGGAACCTCTGTACGGGCAGGGGAAACGCGGGAAGTATTAAAAAAGATTGCAGTGATGAAGCCAGATGTCATTGCCATTCAAGAGACCAAGCTGTCAAAGAATGGGCCAACTAAGAAGCATTTGACGGTTTTACAAGAATTATTCCCCAATTATGAAGTGGCATGGCGAAGTTCCGTTGAACCAGCACGGAAAGGGTATGCTGGGACCATGTACCTCTATTTAGCCCAATATGAGCCGAAAGTAACTTATCCTAAAATTAATGCGCCAGAACCAATGGATGATGAAGGAAGAATCATTACCCTTGAATTTCCGGACTTTTATGTTACAGAAGTATATACGCCAAATTCCGGCAATGGGCTTAAAAGGTTAGATGAGCGGCAAACGTGGGATGATTGTTACCGGGACTACCTGCATGAACTTGACCAACAAAAACCGGTAATTGCTAGTGGTGATTTTAATGTGGCTCATGAAGAGATTGATTTAGCTCATCCAGCAACCAACCATCATTCAGCCGGCTTTACCGATGAAGAACGTACGCATTTCTCAAAACTATTAGCTGCTGGCTTTACTGATAGTTTCCGGCACCTTCACCCCGACGAAAAGGGAGTTTATTCCTGGTGGGCACAACGGGTAATTACTAGTAAACAAAATAACTCTGGCTGGCGGATTGATTACTGGTTAGTCAGTGACCGGCTCGCTGATAAGATTACAGAAGCGGGGATGATCGATAGTGGAGAACGCCGCGATCATACGCCAATTATTCTAGAAATCGATCTTTAAATGAAAATAAGAGATTTGGAACACCAACTTTGTCCCAAACCTCTTATTTTGTTATTTATCCCAAATAATATGGTGGTTATCATTCTTGGCAGTGTGGCCAATTACTTTTCCATTCAAGTAAACAGTAGTTGGGCAGCCCTTTTGAATATCTTTTTCAGATAACTTCTTAAGGTCGTTGTCTGCTAATGTGCCATACACACCATTTTGCAAATCTTGAATCAAAAGTGAACGAATACCAGCAAGAGCAAGTACAAGGCCCTTAGAAACTTTATTCATAATGTAAATCTCCTCATCAATAAATCTCGTCCTCTTAATTATGATCATTTTAAGAGAAATAAACAAGGGAAAATAATTAAGAAATTTACCATTTCTTGTAAGCGATTTCATAAATGCGACATATACTAATGATTTAAGTTCAAAATTCTGCTATGCTAGATATAAATGACTTATCTAGGAGGAGAAGGATGATAAAGAAAGACTATAATATTGGACTTGATATTGGAGCAACTTCGGTCGGCTTTGCTGGTATCGATGAACAGTATAACCCAATTAAGTTAAAAGGAAAAACAGTAGTGGGGGTTAACCTATTTGAAGAAGGGCAAACAGCGGCAGACCGACGTGGCTTTCGCACTACCCGTCGTCGATTGAATCGGCGTAAATGGCGCTTATCATTATTAGAAGAGTTTTTTGACCTATATATTACGCCTGTTGATCCCACATTCTTTGCACGTTTGAAAGAATCAAATCTTTCACCAAAAGATAATAACAAAAATTTTAGTGGATCATTACTTTTTCCTGATATTACAGATCAAAAATTTTATGAGGAATATCCGACAATTTATCATTTGCGATATGCATTGATGACTGAAAATAAAAAATTTGATCTTCGGGCTATCTTCTTAGCAATTCACCATATGATCAAGTACCGGGGAAATTTCTTGAATTCCACACCTGTAGTACATTTTGATACGAGTAAGATTGATTTTGCAGGTGATTTCAATGAGCTGAATAGTCTTTACTTAAATGAAGATCCTAATAATATTTTTGAAATTAATTTACAAAATGTAAAAGAAATAAGTGATATTTTACTGGATCATAGTATTAAGAAGTTTGATAAGCAAAAGCAAGTTGCTAAACTTTTACTTACGTCTCAAAATAATAAGGAACTGGATAAAATAAATAAGCAAATTGCTACTCAGATAAGTAAAGCAATTCTTGGCTATAATTTTTCACTAAATGAAATTTTGAAAATTGAAACAGAGGATAAAAGCAAATGGAAACTAAACTTTAGTAGCGCCGACATTGATGATAAGTTACCCAACTTAATTTCCGAACTTGATGAAAGTCAAGAATCAATTTTGAATATTATTTTAAGCTTGTACTCACGATTGACTTTAAATGGAATTGTTCCAAGTGGAATGAGCCTTTCCGAAGCAATGATTGATAAGTATGATACTCATAAGGAACACCTTGATTTATTAAAGAACTATGTAAAGACCCTTCCTATAAAAAATCGGAAAGAGATTGCTGAAGCCTATGCCCAGTATGTTGGAAATTCTTCAAAGAAAAGCGGGCATATTTCTCAAGAAGAATTTTATAAGGCAGTAAAGAAGAATCTTGATAAGTCCGAAATAGCTCAAAAAATTCTTGGCCTAATTAGTGAAGAAAAGTTTATGCCTAAGCAGCGGACAAATCAAAATGGGGTCATTCCATATCAGCTTCACCAAAAAGAACTTGATCAGATTATTGTAAACCAATCTCAATATTATCCATGGTTAGCAGAATTAAATCCAGTTAAGGAGCATAAAGATGCAAAGTATAAGCTAGATGAATTGATTGCTTTCCGGGTACCGTATTATGTTGGACCGTTAATTGACCCTAAAACAACTCCTCAAACAGAACAAGGAAATAAAAATGCTTCATTTGCGTGGATGGTTCGTAAAGAAAATGGTCAAATAACGCCATGGAATTTTGATAAAAAAGTAGATAGAATTTCGTCTGCAAATAACTTTATTAAGCGGATGACTACTAAAGATACGTATTTAATCGGCGAAGATGTATTACCTGCCCATAGCCTTATTTACGAACGTTTTAAGGTATTGAATGAGCTAAATATGATTAGAGTAAATGGACATAAGTTAGATGTTCCAGTTAAGCAGAATATTTACAATGACTTATTTAAGCAGCATAAAACAGTTACTAAAAAGAGACTAATAAATTATTTACAGTTTAATCTTGGTATCCCAGAACAACCACAAATTACTGGTTTATCTGATCCCGAAAAATTTAATTCACAATTAAGCTCATATATTGATTTAAAAAAAATACTAGGGAGTGAAATTGTTGATGATGCTAATAAGCAGGATGATTTAGAAAAGATTATTGAATGGTCAACTGTTTTTGAAGATTCACGGATCTATAAGGTTAAGTTAAAAGAAATTTAATGGTTAACTGAAAAACAAAAAAATGAGTTAGTAAGTCATCGCTATCAAGGCTGGGGACGATTATCAAGAAAATTACTAGTCGAACTAAAAGATAAGAATGGGAGATCAATTCTTGATATATTGTGGAACTCACAGCGAACATTTATGGAGATTCAAAGTCGTCCAGAGTTTGCTGAACAGATTACTAATGAGAACCAAGATAAATTAACTGAGGATAATTACGAAGATGTTCTTGATGCGGCCTATACTTCACCGCAAAACAAAAAGGCAATTCGTCAGGTAATTAAAGTTGTCGATGATATTGTTAAGGCAGCTGGAAAAGCACCGAAGTTTATTTCGTTAGAGTTTGCTCGCTCGGATGAACGGTCAGATCGTGTAAAATCAAGGAAAACACAAATCCAAAAAATTTATGAAACTACCGCTAAAGAATTACTGAAAGATGATCAGTTAATTAAAGAGTTAGGTAGCGTTTCAGATTTATCAGATCGGTTATACTTATACTTTACCCAGCTTGGTCGTGATATGTATACAGGTAAGCCAATTAATATTGATGAAATTTCGACTATGTATGACATTGACCATATTCTTCCGCAGGCGTTTCTTAAGGATGATTCATTAGATAACCGGGTACTTGTAAGACGACAGGATAATAACGCTAAATCTGACACTGTTCCGGCTTTGAAATTTGGAAAGATGAAACCATTTTGGAACAAATTACAAAAGCACGGCTTGATTAGTAAACGTAAACTTAATAACTTGCAAACTAATCCTGAAAGTATCGATAAGTTTAAAGCAGTTGGTTTTGTGAACCGTCAGTTAGTTGAAACACGCCAAGTTATAAAATTAGCTGCAAATATTTTAGCAAGCCGTTATCCTGATTCTAAGATTATTGAAGTTAAAGCAAGTTTGACTCATCAAATGCGTGAATCATTTAACCTAATTAAGAATCGTGATGTTAATGACTATCATCATGCTGTTGATGCGTATTTAAGTGCATTTGTAGGGCAATACCTATATAATCGTTATCCTAAATTGCAACCCTATTTTGTTTATGGTCAGTTTAAAAAATTTGATAAACAAAGTACTCGGATTGGGATGAAAACTAACCACTTTAATTTCTTGTATGATCTTGAACCCGAAGGTAAAAATGCAAAAATAAAGAAACCAACTAAGATTATAAACAAGGAAACTGGTGAAATTATTGGTGAGCGTGATGAATTAGTTGCCAAATTGAACCGTGTTTATAATTTTAAGTACATGTTAGTTTCACAAGAAGTTTATACGCGAAGTGGTGCATTGTTTGATCAAACAATTTACCCAGCTAATTCAGGTAAGAAATTAATTCCGCTGAAGCAAAATAAAACCACAGCAATTTATGGTGGATACAGTGGAAGTAAAGCAGCGTATATGTCTATCATTAGGTTACGAGATAAAAAGGGTGAAACCTACCGTATCGTTGGAATCCCAGTAAGAGCAGTTAATAAATTAAATCAAGCAAAGAAAAAGAGTAATGAAAAATATCTTGCAGAATTAAAGGCAGTCATTGAGCCACAAATTACTAAGACAAAGAAGGATCGAAAGACTGGTCAAAGGGTTCTTGTACCACAAGAGTTTGATGTGATTATCCCTGAAGTTATGTATCGTCAGTTAATAGTTGATGGTGACCAGAAATTTACGTTGGGTAGTTCTACTTATCAATATAATGCACGTCAGTTAGTGCTAGATTCAGAATCATTAGTAACTTTATCTAAGAATTTTATTGAAAGTAATAGTGTTACAAGCGAGATAAAAAATGGTGGATTATAGAATGAAGTTAGCCACCCAGTTGGTGGTAAATAAAAAACGCCATTCGGCGTGACATCAGGTA
>PPYF01114161.1_pt1 | contig 74438 bp, 61 predicted proteins | sample 1559871 | NCBI WGS metagenome assembly PPYF01 (sample SAMN08240021, study PRJNA423297) | Human gut metagenome, whole genome shotgun sequencing project.
GCCTCTCCGCCACCCTGGCGGCCCTGGACGCCTTTGTGGAGGGGACGCGGCGGGGGTGGGACGCGGCCCGGGCCGCCCTGCCCATCCCCTTCCCGACGGCTGGGCGCAAGAAGATTGTGGACTGCCCCGACGCGGCGGAGCAGGTGAAGGCCATCCGGAGCACCTGCAAAAAGCGGATGGAGAAGCTGGGGGAGTGGTTCGAGGACTGCGGGGCGGATCTCCTGGAGGATCTCCGGGCGGTGCACCCGGCGGTGCGGGGGCTGTTCGCCCTGGTGAAGGATTTCGAGGGGGCCTATGCCGCCGAGAAGGCCCGCCGGGGCATGGTGGACTTCGCCGATCTGGAGCACATGGCGGTGCGCCTGCTGGTGGGGGAGGACGGAGCTCCCACCGAGCTGGCCCGCCAGTGGTCCGCCCGGTACGACGAGATCATGGTGGACGAGTACCAGGACACCAACGAGGTGCAGAACGCCATCTTCACCGCCCTGTCCCGGGAGGGGAGGAACCTCTTCCTGGTGGGGGATGTGAAGCAGTCCATCTACCGCTTCCGCCTGGCTGATCCCACCATCTTCCTGGGCAAGTACCGCGCCTTTGCCGACTACACCCGGGCGGCGGAGGGGGAGGAGCGGCGGCTCATCCTGTCCCGGAACTTCCGCTCCCGGCCGGAGGTGCTGGAGGGGGCCAACTTTGTGTTCCGCAACGTCATGTCCGCCGACTTCGGCGAGATGGACTACACCGCCGACGAGGCCCTCTACCCCGGCGCGCCCTTCCCGCCCGACGGCCGCTACGCCGTGGAGCTGGACGCGGTGGACGCCTCCGCCGAGGGGGAGGAGGAGAAGACCGCCCGGGATCTCATCGAGGCCCGCTTTGCGGCCAAGCGCATCCGGGCGCTGGTGGACGGGGGCTTTCCCGTCTCCGACGGCGAGGGCGGCGAGCGGCCCGTCCGCCCGGCAGACATCGTGATTTTACTCCGCTCCCCCAACACGGTGCTCCACCACTACGCCCGCGCCCTGGGGGAGCGGGGCATCCCCTGGGAGGCGGAGGGCGGCGGCGACTTCTTCGCTGCCACCGAGGTGAACGTGGCCCTCTCCCTGCTCCAGATCGTGGACAACCCAAGGCAGGACGTGCCCCTCATCTCCGTCCTCCGCTCCCCGGTGTACGGCTTCTCTGCCGACCGGCTGGCGGAGCTCCGGGCCGCCAGTCCCGACACCGACTTCTACGCCGCCCTGGCCGCCGACGGGGGGGAGGACAGCCGGGCCTTTCTGGCCGAGCTGGACGAGCTGCGCTTCGGCGCGGGGGAGTTGAGCAGCCACGAGCTGCTCTGGCAGCTCTACGACCGCACCAATCTGCTGGGGGTGTTCGGCGCAATGGACCGGGGGGAGGAGCGGCAGTCCAATCTGCTCACCCTGGCGGAGCTGGCCCGCCGCTTCGAGGGCGCGGGCCACAAGGGCCTGTTCGGCTTTTTGTCCTACCTGACCCGGCTGCGGGAGAACGGGGCCAAGCTGGCCCTGCCCGTCCCCGGCCGGGAGGGGGGCGGCGTGCGCATCCTGAGCATCCACAAGTCGAAGGGGCTGGAGTTCCCCGTGGTGCTCCTCTGCGGGCTGGCGCGGAGGCTCAACCGGGAGGACATGAGCCGGCCCATCCTGTTCCACCCCAAGCTGGGGGTGGGCCCCAAGCGGCTGGACGTGGAGCGGGGGATGGAGTATCCCACCCTGGCCCGCCGGGCGGTGGCCCGGAAGCTGGAGCTGGAGATGATGGCCGAGGAGCTGCGGCTGCTCTATGTGGCCATGACCCGGGCCAAGGAGAAGCTGATTTTGTCGGTGGCCCTCACCGGCGGGGCGCGGGATCTGGAGAAGCTGGCCCCCGACGCGGCCTGTCCGGTGGAGCCCCAGGTGCTGGCCGGGTGCCAGAGCGTGGGGCAGTGGGTGCTGCTGCCCGCCCTGGCCCGGCCCGACGGGGAGGCCCTCCGCCGGGCCGCGGGGGTGCAGGTGCCCGTCCCGGCGGCGGACTTCGGCCCGGCCTGGGATATCCGCTTTGTGGACGAGGCGGAGTTCCAGGCGGAGCCGGAGGAGAATGCCGTTTCCTCATCCGATCCCCCGGACGGCGAGATGATTTCCGCGGGGGCGGGGGAGGAGACCGCCGCCCTGGCGGCCCGGCTGGCCTGGCATTATCCCCACGGAGCGGAGGTGGAGCTGCCCTCCAAGCTCACCGCCACCCAGCTCAAGGGGCGGGCGCTGGACGAGGAGGTGGCCGAGGCGGCGGTCCGGCCCCCCCGGCCCATCCGCCTGGGGCGGCCCCGGTTCGCCACCGAGGAGTTCGGCCTCACCCCGGCCCAGAAGGGCACCGCCCTCCACCTGGTCATGCAGTACATCGACTTCGAGCGGACGGAGCGCGTGGAGCAGGTGCGGGCCGAGATCGCCCGGCTGGTGGAGCGGGCCTTCCTCACCCCCCAGCAGGGGGAGGCGGTGGACCCGGCCAAAATCGCGGCCTTTTTCGCCTCTCCCCTGGGGCGGGAGCTGATGGCCTCCACCTCCCTGCGGAGGGAGTTCAAGTTCTCCATCCTGGTTCCGGCGGCGGACTACTACCCCCAGGCCGGGGCGGAGGAGCAGGTGCTCCTCCAGGGCGTGGTGGACTGCTGTTTTGAGACTCTGGAGGGCATCACTGTGGTGGACTTCAAGACCGACCGGGTGGACCGGCGCTCCGCGGCGGCCCGGGCGGAGGAGTACCGGCCCCAGCTCGCGGCCTACAGCCGGGCGCTGGAGGAGATCACCGGGAAGCCGGTGATCCGCCGGTGCCTGTGGTTTTTCGCCTTGGATCAGGCGGTGGACGTGTGAAGGGCCGCCGGCAACTTGAAAAATTTCTCGAAAAAACAGTTGCAATTCCGGTTTTCCTGTGCTATACTATCCTAGCGTTTATAAGGCGTGGAGGTTTGCTGCGCCGCCTCATCCAGAACGAGAAAGAGGTGAACACACCATGAAGGAAGGCATCCATCCCAACTACGAACAGACCACGATCAAGTGTGCTTGCGGTAATGTGATCGAAACCGGATCTACCAAGAAGGACATTCGCGTGGAAGTCTGCTCCAAGTGTCACCCCTTCTTCACCGGCAAGCAGAAGATGGTGGATACTGGCGGACGCGTCAGCCGCTTCAACAAGAAGTTCGGCCTGGACAAGAAGTAAGTTCGTATGTAAGAGCCCGTACCGGTTTCGGTACGGGCTCTTTTGCATCGGAAGGATACCAGCCGCCGGAGCGGCATAAGAATAAGGAGGGAGACGGCTATGCGCAAGTGCCTGCGCTGCGGGACAGAGATGTTGGAGGGCTGGAACGTCAAGGAGGATGGGCATAAACATGAAATTTTCATCGACAATGGGGGAAGCTTCGTGCGCGGCGACGGACGGATGGGAATTCTGAAGGCCGCGGTCTGCCCCCAGTGCGGCGAGGTTTCGGTTTATGTGGACGATCCGGACACGGTGATCAACGGATGGAGGTAAGAGCGATGTTTAGCAGAATTGACCCCAAGGAGCTGGACCAGAACGTCTTTTCCATGATCGGCGAGCAGTGGATGCTGGTCACCGCCGGGACGGTGGAGCGGCGCAACACCATGACGGCCAGCTGGGGCGGCCTGGGCGTGCTGTGGGGGAAGCCGGTGGCCACGGTCTACATCCGCCCCCAGCGGTACACCCTGGAATTTGTGGAGCGGGAGGACTGCTTCACCCTCTCCTTCTTCGGGGAGGAGTACCGGAAGGCCCTGGCCCTGTGCGGCTCCAAGAGCGGCCGGGACGTGGATAAGGTCAAGGAGTGCGGCTTCACGGTGGCCGGGGCGGCGTGCGGCGCGCCCTACTTTGAGGAGGCCGGGCTGGTGCTGGTGTGTAAAAAGGCGTACTGGCAGGACATGGACCCGACCCACTTCCTGGACGGAGAGCTGGACGGGAAGTGGTACCCCGAGCGGGACTATCACCGCATCTTTATTGGGGAGATTGTGGAAGTACTGAAGAAAAACTGACGCCGGGGCTGCGGCCCGCGGCGCGGAGGACGGTATGACGGAAAACGAGACAAAGCAAGCGAAAAACCGGGCGGTGCTGGTGGGCCTGAACGCCCACTGCCTGTCCGCCGAGGAAAACGCCGACGACACCTCCATGGAGGAGCTGGCCGATCTGCTGGAGACCGCGGGGGGCGTGTGCGTGGGCACCGTGTTCCAGAACAAGGACGCCCCCGATCCCCGCACCTTCATCGGCGAGGGCAAGGCGGCTGAGGTGAAGGAGCTGGTGGGGGCCATGGGGGCCGACATGGTGGTGGTGGATAACCCCCTGTCCCCCTCCCAGCAGCGGGTGCTGTCGGAGGAACTGGGCGTCCAGGTGCTGGACCGGGCGGCCCTGATCCTGGACATCTTCGCCCAGCGGGCCCGCACCCGGGAGGGACGGCTCCAGGTGGAGCTGGCCCAATACCAGTATCTGCTGCCCCGGCTGCTGGGCATGTGGACCCACCTGGAGCGCCAGGAGGGCGCCATCGGCACCCGCGGCCCCGGCGAGACCCAGCTGGAGACCGACCGGCGGCACATCCGCCGCAAGATCCAGAAGCTGCGGGAGGAGCTGGAGCAGGTGCGGCGGGTGCGGGCCACCCAGCGCACCCGCCGGGAGAAGAACGAGGTGCCGGTGGTGGCCATCGTGGGCTATACCAACGCGGGCAAGTCTACCCTGCTCAACCGGCTGACCGGGGCGGACATCCCCGCCAACAACCGGCTGTTCGACACCCTGGACACCACCACCCGGACGCTGGAGATCAGCGACACCTGCACCGTGCTGCTCAGCGACACCGTGGGCTTCATCCGCAAGCTGCCCCACCATCTGGTGGAGGCCTTTAAGGCCACACTGGAGGAGCTGAGCTACGCCGACCTGCTCCTCCACGTCATCGACGCCTCCAACCCCCTGTGGCGGGAGCAGGCGGCGGTGGTGGAGCAGCTCATCGTGGAGCTGGGGGCGGAGCAGACCCCCCGCATCGACGTGTTCAACAAGTGCGACAAATTTACCGGCGAGATTCTCCCACATGGGGAGGACATCGTGTCCATCTCGGCCAAGACCGGCCAGGGGCTGGACGAGCTGCTGGAGAAAATCGGCGGCCGCCTGGACACCGGCGCCTGCCGGGTGGTGCTCCGCCTGCCCTACGACCAGGGCGGCGTGGTGGACATGCTCCACCGGCAGGCCAAGGTGGAGCGGGTGGACTACGGCGAGGCCATCGAGGTGGAGGCGGTGTGCACCCCCGTCCAGCTTGGCCGCCTGAAGGACTATATCGTGTCAGGCTGGACGCCCCCCAAGGAGCCCTGGGAGGACTGAGAGGCGCCGTAAACGGCGCGATGCCCCCTCCGCGCTCCGAGGGGGTTCAATGCTTGCGATAGAAGGAGGAACCGCCATGCAGTTACTGGAGACTGACCGCCTGCTCCTGCGCCCCTTCACCCTGGACGATGCGGAGGGGCTGTACGCCTACGCCAGCCACCCGGAGGTGGGCCCCCCGGCGGGGTGGCGCCCCCACCGGAGCGTGGAGGAGAGCCGACAGGTCATCGAGAACATCTTCATCCCCTCGGATGCCCTGGCGGTGCTCCGCAAGTCCGACGGCCGCCTGATCGGTTCGGCGGGCTTTGTGGACCGGCACCGCACGGAGCTGGGGACGCCCAGCGAGGAGATCGGCTATTCCCTGGCCCGGGACTGCTGGGGCCAGGGGCTGATCCCCGAGGCGGTGAAGGAGATTATCCGCCACGCCTTCGCCGACCTGGGCTACCAGGCCCTGTGGGCGGCCTACTACGACGGCAACCGCAAGTCCAAGCGGGTCATGCAGAAGTGCGGCATGACCTACCGCCTCTCCCGTATTGAAGCGGTGGAGCAGCTGGGCGAGACCCGGCTGGCCCACTACTTTGCCGTCACCCGAAGGGAGTGGGAGCGGTGACCGAGTATTTTGTCCCCACCGGAGCGTCCGAGACCGAGCTGGTGGAGAAGCGCTCCCGCTTCCTCGGCCATGTCTGGCCGGTGGAGAGCGAGGAGGAGGCCCGGGCCCGCATCGAGGAGATCCGAAAAAAGCACTACGACGCCCGCCACCACTGCTGGTGCTACCGCATCCGGGAGGGGGGCGTGGAGCGATACTCCGACGACGGGGAGCCTCAGGGCACGGCGGGCCAGCCCATGCTCAACGTGTTCCAGCGGGAGGGGGTCACCAACGTCTGCTGCGTGGTGACCCGCTACTTTGGCGGTATCCTGCTGGGGGCGGGGGGGTTGGTGCGGGCCTACACCCAGTCCGCCAAGGACGCCCTGGACGCGGCGGGCATCTCCGTGGTGCGCCGCTGGGTGGAGGTGGCCGTGCCCTGCCCCTACTCCTTCTTTGAGCGGCTCAAGCTGGAGCTGGAGGCCCACGGCGGGGTGCTGGGGGAGGTGGAGTACGCCGCCGACGTCACGGTGCACGCCCTGCTGCCCGAGGAGCGGGCAGAGGCCTTCTCCGCCCGGCTCACCGAGCTGGCCGCCGGCGGAGTGGCCGCCCAGGTGTGCGGCGAGTCCTTCCAGGCGGTGCCCCGGACATAAGTATGAACAAATCATGAATCTTTTGCAAAAAAGAAGGATTTTTCCGAGGAAAGAAGTATATAGTTACAGAGACTGCTGAGAGGTAGGTGGTATCTGTGACCCTGCGCGAACAGACCGAGGCGCTGGAGCGGGAGATGCTCTCCCCCTTTGCATGCCTGTCGTCCCAATCCCTAGGGCGGCAGACGCCGCTGGAGCCCTGTCCCACCCGCACCTGCTTCCAACGGGACATCGACCGGATCATCCACTCCAAGGCCTTCCGGCGGCTCAAGCACAAGACCCAGGTCTTTCTGGAGCCGGAGGGGGACCACTACCGCACCCGCATGACCCACACCATCGAGGTCAGCCGCATCGCCCGCACCATTGCCCGGGGCCTGCGGCTCAACGAGGATCTGGCGGAGGCGGCGGCCTACGGCCACGATCTGGGCCACACCCCCTTCGGCCACGCCGGGGAGCGGGTGCTCAATGAAATCCTGCCCGGCGGCTTCGCCCACAACGAGCAGTCCCTGCGGGTGGTGGACCGGCTGGAAAAGGAGGGGGAGGGCCTCAACCTGACCTATGAGGTGCGGCGGGGCATCCTCTGCCACACCGGCCCCGACCGGGCGGAGACCCTGGAGGGCCAGCTCCTCCGGCTGGCCGACAAGATCGCCTACATCAACCACGACATTGACGACGCCATCCGGGGCAGGATCATCTACCCCATGGACATACCCCTGTCCATCTCCCAGGTACTGGGCTTCACCCACTCGGAGCGGATCAACACCCTGACGGTGGACATCATCACCCAGAGCGCCGGGCGGGACGCAATTCTCCAGTCCCCCGCCTGCCGGGACGCTATGGGCGAGCTGCGGGCGTTCATGTTCGAGTTTGTCTACCGCAATCCGGTGGCCAAGGGGGAGGAGGGGAAGGCCCAGGAGCTGCTCCGCCGCCTGTTTGACTACTACCGGCGGGAGCCGGACAAGCTGCCACCGGAGTTTCAGGACATCAGGATGGAGGAGGGCGTGGAGCGGGCCGTCTGCGACTATATTGCGGGCATGACCGACGTCTACGCGGTGGAGTGCTTTAACGCGGCGTTCATTCCGAAATCCTGGAGCGTGAAGTAGGCGCGGACAGGCAGGCCGCGCGGGAGGGTATAAGCCTGGTATATTGTGGAAAACATAGTCGGAAGGAGGGCGCGGCGTGCCGATTCCCGAACAATTCATCGACGAGCTGGTGGCCCGGAGCGAGATCTCCGACGTGGTTTCCTCCTATGTCCACCTGACCCGGAAGGGAAACAACCTGTGGGGGCTGTGCCCCTTTCACAACGAAAAGACGCCCTCCTTCTCGGTTTCGCCGGATAAACAGATTTACCACTGCTTCGGCTGCGGCAAAGGGGGCGGGGTGATCTCCTTCATCATGGAGATCGAGAACCTGCCCTTTCCCGACGCGGTGCGCCTGCTGGCCCAGCGGGCGGGGCTGGAGGTGCCCGACGCAGGCACCGATGACGCCGGGCGCAAAAAGCGGGCCCGGGCCCTCGCGGCCAACCGGGACGCGGCCCGGTTTTACCACGACTACCTCAAGGGCCCCGGCGGTGCGCGGGTGCGGGACTATCTGGCCCAGCGGCAGGTTGCGCCGCGCACCGCCACCCGCTTCGGCCTGGGGGCGGCTCCGGAGCAGTGGGACGCGCTGACCAGGGCGCTGACCGCCAAGGGATACAGCAAGATGGAGCTCATCGACGCCGGGCTGGCCGTGGCGGGCAAGAACGGCGGCGTGTACGACAAGTTTCGCGCCCGTCTCATGCTCCCCGTCATCGACGTGCGGGGGGAGGTGGCCGGCTTCACCAGCCGCATCCTGCCGGGGGAGGAGGGGGCCAAGTACCTCAACACCCCGGAGACTATTGCCTTCAAGAAGGGGCGGCTGATCTACGCCCTCAACTTTGCCAAGAGCACCAAGCGGCCCAATCTGGTGCTGGTGGAGGGCAACATCGACGTCATCACCCTCCACCAGGCGGGGTTTGACAATGTAGTGGCCACCATGGGCACCGCCCTCACCGAGGAGCACGCCCGGATTCTGGCCCGCTACACCAAGGAGCTGGTGCTCTGCTACGACAATGACACGGCGGGCAAGCAGTCCACCGACCGGGTGCTCAACATTCTGAAAAACGCCAACCTGAACGTCCGGGTGCTCCAGCTCCCCAACGCCTACGACGCGGAGGGAAAGCCCATCAAGCAGGATCCGGACGACTTTGTGAAGAAATTCGGCCCGGCGGCCTTTGAGAAGTGCCTGAACGGCAGCGCGGGCCAGAACGACTACCGGCTGGAGACCCTCCAGCAGAAGCACAGCCTGGCCGACGAGGAGGGGCGCATGGCCTTCCTCCGGGAGGCGGTGGAGACGGTGGCGGCGCTCCAGAGTCCCATCGAGCGCGAGATTTACGGCAACAAGGCCGCGGCGGCCGCAGGGATCTCCTCCTCCGCCTTTGCTCAGGAGGTGGAGCGGTTCCGCAAGAACCGGGCATGGCAGGCCCGCAAGAAGCAGGCCCGCCGGGAGCTGACGCCGGCGGCCCAGCTCCAGCCCCGGGAGCGGGAGCTGCGGTATGAGAACCTCCGCTCGGCCCGGGCGGAGGAGGGGGTGGTGAGGCTGCTGCTGCTGGAGCCCGACCTGTTTCCCCAGGTGGAGGGGCTGGGGCCGGAGCAGTTTTCCGCCCCGGTGCTGGCCAAGATCTACGCCCTGCTGTGCCAGCGCCACCGGGAGGGGCGCTCCACCCAGTTGGCCGCCCTCGCCGGGGCGCTCTCCCCGGAGGAGATGAGCCACCTGGTGAGCGTGATGGATCAGCCGGAGGCCCTGGCGCACAGCGCCCAGGCCCTGCGGGATTACATAGAAATCATTGAGACCGAGGCCCTCAAGCGGGGCGGGGCGGGCGCAAGCGACCCCCTGCTGGCGGCACGGGAGAAGTTCAGAGAAAGAAAAGCGTATGGAGGATAACCGCATGAGTGAGAAGAAGACCACCAGCAAGAAGGTACACACCCTGACCCTGGAGGATCAGACCAAGCTGGCCCAGGCCAATGTGAAGAAAATGGAGCAGGGCAAGATCGAGGTCATGAAGGTCGTCGAGGGCGTCCAGGGGGCGGAAAAGCTGGCGGAGCTGATCGAGCGGGGCAAGAAAAACGGCAAGCTCTCGTCCAGTGAGCTCATGGATGTGCTGGAGAACCTGGATCTGGAGAGCGACCAGATGGACAAGATCTACGATACCCTGGAGAACCTGGGGATCGACACCGTGGGCGACGACTATCTGCCCGAGCTGGCTGACGATATCATGCCCCCCCTGGAGGAGCTCAACGAGATTGAGGAGCTCCCCGAGGAGGAGATGGTGGACCCCAATACGCTGGTGGACTCCTTCGGCATCGACGACCCTGTGCGGATGTACCTCAAGGAGATCGGCAAGGTGAATCTGCTCACTCCCGATGAGGAGATCCAGTTAGCCCAGGATATGGGGGCCGGCGACGCGGCCAAGGAGCAGATGGAGGAGCTGGAGCAGGCCCGGAAAAACGGCGAGGAAGTCTCCCTCACCGAGGAGGAGGAGAAGGAACTGCGCCGCCTGGTGAAGCGGGGCGAGGCCGCCAAGCAGCGCCTGGCCGAGGCCAACCTCCGCCTGGTGGTGTCCATCGCCAAGCGGTACGTGGGCCGCGGCATGCTCTTCCTGGATCTGATCCAGGAGGGCAATCTGGGCCTCATCAAGGCGGTGGAGAAGTTCGACTACACCAAGGGCTACAAGTTCTCCACCTATGCCACCTGGTGGATCCGCCAGGCCATCACCCGGGCCATCGCCGACCAGGCCCGCACCATCCGCATCCCCGTCCACATGGTGGAGACCATCAACAAGGTCATCCGTGTCTCCCGCCAGCTCCTCCAGGAGCTGGGCCACGACCCCTCCCCCGAGGAGATCGCCGAGGAGATGAGCATGCCCGTAGACAAGGTGCGGGAGATTCTGAAAATTGCCCAGGAGCCGGTGAGCCTGGAGACACCCATTGGCGAGGAGGAGGACTCCCACCTGGGCGACTTCATCCCCGACGAGGACGCCTCCGAGCCGTCGGAGGCCGCCTCTTTTACCCTGCTCAAGGAGCAGCTGGTGGACGTGCTGGGCACCCTGACCCCCAGGGAGGAGAAGGTGCTCAAGCTGCGCTTCGGCATTGAGGACGGCCGTACCCGCACCCTGGAGGAGGTGGGCAAGGAGTTCAACGTCACCCGTGAGCGCATCCGCCAGATCGAGGCCAAGGCCCTGAGAAAACTGCGCCACCCCAGCCGTTCCAAAAAGCTGAAGGACTTCCTGAACTGATTCTTTTTTGATGCCGTCAGGCATTGGGCGCAGTTTCGGGGTCCCCGCGGGAGCCCAGCGCAAGCGGGTCCCGTGGGGAGAGGAGGAGCGGCGGAGCGAGGGAGCCTTCGCCGTCCGGCGGAGGCGAGGAATGCGCAGCCCGCGACGACGGCGCGCCACCCCAGCCGTTCCAAGAAGCTGAAGGACTTCCTGAACTGAGACAGTACAGCGACGAGACGAGGCCCGGAACCATACGGTTCCGGGCCTCTGGCCTGTCAAAGACCTCCCGCAAAGGAAAGCCGCGCAGAGTTCCTGCGGCCGCAGCCGCAGGAATAAAGCAAAAATCCGTCGTTTCCGGGGACATGTGCCTCGGAAATGACACCTCTCATAGCAGAAGGGGCGACTATTTCGCTGGAAATCGAGTCCCTTCCGCCATGCTGTCTTTCTCGAAAAAGTTGCGCTGCCACTTTTTCGACACGCAGGCGGGGCCCGGAACCGTCAGGTTCCGGGCCCCGCTGCGTCTCCTATGCCTCGGTTCCGGGGAGCGGGCCGCGCCCCCCGTCCTGGTAGGGGTTGACGTAATCCGGCGGGCAGAGGTGCGTTTCGCTCCACAGCAGCATGTGGTTCAGCACAGGCAGAAAGCTCTCGCCCATGGCCGTGAGGGTGTACTCCACCCGGGGCGGAACCTCGGGATAGACCTCCCGGTGGAGAAAGCCGTCGGCCTCCAGCTCGCGGAGCTGCCGGGTCAGGGTGGACTGGGTGATGCCGTCCAGGCGGCGCAGCAGCGCCCCGAAGCGCTGTACCCGGTAGAAGGCCACATACCACAGGATCAGGATTTTCCACTTCCCGCTGAGCACCGCCTGCAGGCGGCTCATGGGAAGGCAGCGGGCCAGCGCCTCCGGCGTCTGGAATTTGTTGTCTGCCATTGCGTTCCCTCCCTGTCCTGACATTATAGCGGGAAACCGGAAAAAAGCAAGACAGGATCAAAAAAGATACCGGGGCGCAAAAAAGACCGTACTTGAAGAACGGGCGGGGGCAGGCTATGCTGAACGGGACAAACCACAAGGAGGCAAACTGCCATGCACTACACAGGCACCATCTGGCGTCCGCCCTATGAATCCGGCTCCCTGCTGCTGGAGGCGGCCGCCGGCTGCACCCACCACCGCTGCAAGTTCTGCACGCTTTACGACGAGCTGCCCTTCCGCTTCCGGCTCTCTCCCCTGGAGGACATTGAGGCGGATCTGGCCGAGGCCCAGGAGCTGCTCCGGGGACAGCTCGTACAGCGGGTCTTTCTGGTGGGGGCAAACCCCTTTGCGCTTCAGACGGAGCGGCTGAAGGCCATCGCGGGGCGCATCCGCAAGTACTTCCCGGAGTGCCGGACCATCGGCTGCTTCGCGCGGGTGACCGATGTGGGACGGAAAACCGATGAAGCGCTCCGGGAGCTCCGCCGCCTGGGGTACGACGGCCTGACCATCGGCGTGGAGACGGGATACGATCCGGCGCTGCTCTTCATGGACAAAGGCTATCAGGCGCGGGACATCGTGGAACAGGCGCACCGGCTGGACGAGGCGGGCATCGCCTATCACTTTTTCTATCTGGCCGGAATTGCCGGGGCCGGACGCGGAGAGGCGGCGGCCCTGGCCAGCGCGTCGGTGTTCAATCAGACCAGCCCCCGCATCCTGGGCAGCTCCATGCTGACGGTCTATCCCCAGTCCCGGCTTTTTTCGGAGATGCAGGCCGGCCGGTGGACGGAGGCCGGGGAGGTGGAGAAGCTGGAGGAGCTGAAAACCCTGGTGGAGCACCTGGAGCGGCCCCTCTATTTTGCGGCCCTGGGAGCGTCCAACGCGGTTTCGGTTCACGGCTTTCTGCCGGAGGAGCGGGACGCCGTGGCCGCCAAGCTGGCGCGGGCCTGCCGCCCGGAGCACGAGGACGCCCTGCGCCGTTACCGGGCCGGTTTGCGGCATCTGTAGTGGAAGTAATACTTGAAAAACATATAGGAATAGTATAATATAGAAAGGGAAAGAAAGTGGGCATACTGGTTTCCAAAGGAGGCATGCAGGTTGAATAACATTCAGAAGGCGGCCGTCATCGGCTGCGGCTTTGTAGGCTCCAGCATTGCGTTCACGCTGATGCAGAGCGGCATCTTTTCCGAGCTGGTGCTCATCGACGCCAACCGGGACAAGGCGGAGGGGGAGGCCATGGATCTGTCCCACGGCCTGCCCTTCACCCACCCCATGGACATCCGGGCGGGGGACTACGATGACGTGGCCGACTGCGCCCTGGTGATCGTCACCGCCGGTGCGGGGCAGAAGCCGGGGGAGACCCGGCTGGATCTGGTGCACAAGAATGTGGCCATTTTCAGGAGTATCATCCCGGAGATCGCCCGGCGCAATAGGGACGCCATCCTGCTCATCGTGTCCAATCCCGTGGACGTGCTCACCTGGGCGGCGTGGAAGCTGTCCGGCTACCCGGCCAACCGGGTGCTGGGCTCGGGCACGGTGCTGGACACCGCCCGGCTCAAGTACCTGCTGGGGGAGCGCCTGGGGGTGGACAGCCGCAGCGTCCACGCCTTCATCATCGGCGAGCACGGCGACAGCGAGCTGGCGGTGTGGAGCGGGGCCAACGTGTCCGGCATCTCCCTGGATCACTTCTGCGAGCTGCGGGGCTACTACGAGCACGACAAGGCCGACGAGTGGCTCCAGCGGGAGGTGCGGGACAGCGCCTATGAGATCATCCGCCGCAAGGGGGCCACCTACTATGGCGTGGCCATGGCGGTGGAGCGCATCGTCCGCGCCATCGTGCGGGACGAGCACTCGGTGCTCCCGGTGTCCAACCTGCTCCAGGGCCAGTACGGCATCGACGGCCTGTGCATGAGCATACCCGCCGTGGTGGGCCGGAACGGGGTGGAGGACACCCTGGAGATCCCCCTCTCCCCGGCAGAGCGGGAGGCCCTGCGGGACTCCGCCGCCACCCTGCGGGGCGTGGTGGATAGCCTGGAGCTGTGAGAAAATGTGAAAACGGAGCCCGGCGCACAAAGCGCGCCGGGCTCCGTTTTTTGTCCGCCCGGCTCAGGGGATCACCAGCCAGGCTACCCGCTGGGCGTTGTCGGAGGGCCAGTTGTCATAGGCCGCGCTCATGGAGACCTGCCAGGCATCCTCAAACACAGCGTAGCAGGCGGCCAGCTTCCCGTCCTGGGCGGCGGGGGCTTCAAGCATCTCCACCGGCTGTCCGTCTACCAGAGCGGTGGTGCTGCCCGGCGTCAGAATGATGGTGACGCCCCGGTAGGTCATGGCGGCGGTCTGGGCCTCGTTGCTCCATACGCAGTCCACCCCCAGCCCTTCACACAGGGCCCGGACGGGGACGCTGTAGCCGCCGCCCTCCGACAGGCGGTCCATCAACGGGATCTGGAAGGGATAGAGGGCGGGATCTATCTCTACAGGCTCTGGTCTGCCGCCGTCCAGGGGATAGGCCATGCCGTTGAACACTACCGCATCCACCTGGGAGAGCTCCAGCACAGAGCGGAGCGGATGGGCGTAGTCGCAATGGATTGTGCCTCGATCGTTCCAGGAGGTGGGGCCAAGCAAATTGTCGCCCACGATCTGCCCCCAGCCGCACAGGGAGCCGTCGGTCATGCGGAAGAAAAGCAGGGGGAAAGCGTCGCCGTCCGCGTCGGCAAAGGAGTATTCCATCTGAATGGAGAGAGGAGACAGACTCACGGTTTCCAGGGTAACAGGGGCACCACCCTCAATGTGATCAAAGGTGCCGGAACCGGTACCCTCAGCATTAACCTCCACGGTAACAGGCTCTACCAGTTCCACGGGAATCTCCACGTAGGAGCCCTCCTTCATAAGGCCCAGCCGGAGCTGCACGGCGTAGACGGCGGCATTCAGCTCATCGACTCTCATACTGTAGGTGCGGGAGGTCTCCGTGCGCAGCGCCTCCTTTTCCCCATAGCTGAATCCACCTGCCACGGGCATCTCGACGGCAGGGCCGTTTCCGGTAGGAGTGGGCTCCGGCTTGACGGCCTCGTTCTCCAGAGCACGGACAGAGAAGGTGTCCATGTTCTCGAAGTCATCCGCCATGAGGGCGGCTGCTGCCGCGTCATTTTTGGCCTCAATGGTGACCAGCAGATAGGCGGAGCTGGTGTCCGCCACCGAGCTGATCACCGACAGGGTGTAGTTGTCGTCACGGATGGAATATGTCTCATGGCTTACGTAGTCCTCAACCGGGGTATTGTCCCCCTCAAAGTAGAAGTCCAGCACGTTCCACCGGCTGGCTACGGCCAGGGCGGAGCCGGCCAGCAGGGCCGCGATGGCGGCCGCCGCCGCGGCAAATCGGAGTTTCTGTCTCATATAGGCTCTCCTTTCCGAGGGGACGGCGTTCAGCGCGGCGTTGACCCGCCGCTTGACCGCCGCCGGGTCGGCCTGGGGACAGGGCACGCCCACCGGTACTGCGCCGTCCCACAGCTCCTGCATCCGGTCTCTCACGCCTCCACCCCTCCTTTCGTCAATGTATCCCGCAGGGTCTTCCGCCCCCGGAACAGCCGCTGCTTGGCGGCGGTCTGGGTCAGGCCCAGGGCACGGGCGATGTCCTTGAGCTTGTCGCCGCAGTAGTAATAGCGCAGGAACAGGGTGCGGTCGGGCTCGTCCAGCCCCTCCACCGCGTCCCACAGCCGGGCCGCCCACTCCCGCCGCTCCGCCTCGGCCTGGGGGTCCGCGCCGCCGGGGGCGGCGGTGTCCTCCGGCAGAGGGGCGGCCTCTTTGTGGGTGCGTAGCCAGTCCGCCGCCCTGTTCCGGGCCACCGTCCCCAGCCAGGGCCGCAGGCCCTGCTCCGGGTTCAGCTCCCCGGCGTGGGCCCACAGGGCCAGGAATACGTCGGCGGTCAGCTCCTCCACGTCCTCCCGGGCGCCCTGCCCGGCCAGCACCCGCACCACGACGGCGCTCACATAGGGGGTGAAGCGGTCGATGGCCCGCTCCAGGGCCAGGCGGCTGCCCTGCCGGAGCTTCTTTGCCAGCGTGATCTCGTCCAGCTTGTCCCCCTCCTCTCCAAGAACCGGTTCTATCAGTATATACGAAGCGGGGGCGGTTTGGTTACGGAACAGGCAAAAAAATTTCCCCGAGGCCTGGCCTCGGGGAAGAAAAGGAGCTCAGTGCAAGTCGGGCAGGGCGGCGAGCAGGCCGTCCACGTCCTCCTGGGAGGTCTGGAAACAGGTGACGAAGCGCACCACGGTATGGCTCCCGTCGTAGGGGCACCAGTCCTCGTAATCGCACACCACGTCGAGCTGGGGCTTGAGGGCGTTGTCCACCACGGCGAACACCTGGTTGGTGGGGGAGTCCACCCACAGCGTCCACCCCTTGGCCCTCAGCCCGTCCTGGAGGCGGGCGGCCATCTCGTTGGCGTGGCGGGCCATGTGGAAGTAGAGGTCGTCGGTGAACAGGGCCTGGAACATGACGCCCTGAATCCACCCCTTCTCCATCACCGCGCCCATGCGCTTCTTCATGCGGAAGAAGCCGTCGGTCAGCTCGGGCCGGGTGATCACCAGGGTCTCGCCGAACATGGCGCCGTTCTTGGTGCCGCCGATGTAGAAGGCGTCGCACAGGTGGGCGAACTCAGGCAGGGTCAGATCGTTGGCCTTGGAGGTGAGGGCGGCCCCCAGACGGGCGCCGTCCACGAAGAGGAGCAGGCCGTTCTCCCGGCAGAAGGCGTACAGGGCGGTCAGCTCCGCCTTGGTGTACACCGCGCCGTTCTCGGTGGCATTGGAGATGTAGACCAGGCCCGGCTTGGTCAGATGGGGGTCCTGGTGGAGGGCCAGCAGGGGAGGCAGCATCTCCGGGGTGATCTTGCCGTCGCCGCCCACGGGCACGGGGAGGATCTTGTGGCCGGTGGCCTCAAACGCGCCCACCTCGTGGCCGTTCAGGTGGCCGGAGTCGGGGCAGATGGCCGCCTCCCACGGCTTGAGCAGGAAGGAGCAGGCCACCACGTTGGTCTGGGTGCCGCCGATGAGGAACTCCACCATGGCGTCGGGGCAGCCGCACACCTCCCGGATGCGCTCCTTGGCCCGGGCGGTGTACCCGTCGTCGCCGTAGCCGTGGTTGCCCTCCAGGTTGACGGCGCACACCGCCTCCAGAACCTTGGGGTGGGCGCCGAAGGAGTAGTCGTTGCGGAAGAGATACTTTTTCATCACGCATACCTCCAGTTGTTTTGCGAAAAAGGCGGGCGGCCGCAGGCCGGGGTGACCTGCGGTCGCCCGCCGCCGTTCTGTGGCTTAAAATTTGAAGGAGTCCTTGAGGCTCACCGAGCGGTTGAACACCAGATGGCCGGGGGCGCTGTCCTTGTTGTCCACGCAGAAGTAGCCCTGGCGCAGGAACTGGAAGGAGGCGGGGGCCTCCGCGCCGGCCAGGCCGGCCTCCACCTTGGCGTGGGGGAGCACCTCCAGGGAGCTGGGGTTGAGGCAGTCCAGGAAGTTCTTGTCCCCGGCGTCCGGCTCGGCGTCGGTGAACAGGTTGTCGTACAGCCGCACCTCGGCGTCCACGGCGGTGGCGGCGTCCACCCAGTGGATGGTGGCCCCCTTCACCTTGCGGCCGTCGGCGGGATCGCCCCCCCGGCTGTCCGGGTCGTACTCGGCCAGAATGGCGGTAATATTGCCCGCCGCGTCGGTCTCATAGCCGGTGCACTTGATCACATAGGCGCCCTTGAGGCGGCACTCCGGCCCGTCGGGGTAGAGGCGCTTGTACTTGGGCACCGGCGCGGGGAGAAAGTCCTCCGCCTCGATATACAGCTCCCGGGAGAAGGCGACCTCCCGCGCGCCGTCCTCCGGGCGGTTGGGGTTGTTCTCCACGGAGAAGGTCTCGCTCTGCCCCTCGGGGTAGTTGGTGATGATGAGGCGTACCGGGCGGAGCACCGCCATGCGCCGCTGGGCGGTCTCGTTCAAATCCTCCCGCAGGCAGTGCTCCAGGAAGGCGTACTCCACGGTGGAGGCTGCCTTGCTCACGCCGTTGCGCTCGGAGAAGTTGCGGATGGCCCGGGGGGTGTAGCCCCGCCGGCGCAGGCCGCACAGGGTGGGCATGCGGGGGTCGTCCCAGCCGGACACCCGGCCCTCCTCCACAAGCTGGCGGAGCTTGCGCTTGCTCATCACGGTGTAGTTGATGCCCAGGCGGGCGAACTCGATCTGCCGGGGCTTGGCGGGGACGGGGCAGTTGGCGATCACCCAGTCGTAGAGGGGCCGGTGATCCTCAAACTCCAGGGAGCAGAGGGAGTGGGTAATCCCCTCCAGCGCGTCCTCCAGGGGGTGGGCGAAGTCGTACATGGGGTAGATGCACCACTTGTCCCCCTGGCGGTGGTGGTGCATGTGGTTGATGCGGTAGAGCACCGGGTCGCGCATGTTGAAGTTGCCGCTGGCCAGATCGATCTTGGCCCGCAGGGTCATGGCCCCGTTGGGGAACTCGCCGGCGCGCATCCGGGCGAAGAGATCCAGGGACTCCTCGATGGGCCGGTCGCGGAAGGGGGAGCGGGCGGGGGTGTTCACGTCGCCGCGGTACTCCTTAAACTGCTCGGGGGTCAGCTCGCACACGTAGGCCAGGCCCTTTTTGATGAGCTCCACGGCGTACTCGTACATCTTCTCAAAGTAGTCGGAGGCGAAGAAGAAGCGGCCGCCCCAGTCGTAGCCCAGCCAGTGGATGTCCTCCTGGATGGCCTCCACGTACTCCACGTCCTCCTTGGTGGGGTTGGTGTCATCCATACGCAGGTTGCACAGGCCGCCGTACTTCTCGGCGGTGCCGAAGTCCACGAAGATCGCCTTGGCATGGCCGATGTGCAGGTAGCCGTTGGGCTCCGGCGGGAACCGGGTGTGGACGGTCATGCCTTGGAACTGACCACCCTGGGCGATGTCCTCGTCAATGAAATCATGGATGAAGTTCTGCGTCATGGTGGGTTTCAGCTCTTCTGGCATGTAAATTCACTCCTTTATCTCGATACGAACTCTTATTTTACCCTGAACAGCGGGAAAAAGCAAGAGAGGGAGGACATTCCGGCATATTTTTTCCAGAAGGGCGGAGAAAATTGCATAAAAGGGGGCGTGGGAAGGGGGAGAGGGCCCGGATAGTTGTCACAAAGTGCGGAAAGGGAGGCCCAAAGCCCTTGACAGAGGGAGGCGGAACACGGTATACTTACGACAATCGTTGTGAACAAAGGCGTTCCGACCCCAAGGGCGGAGCGCCTTCATTTTTAAAGCGAAAGGGGCGGCAGACCATGGGGGTCTACAGCAAAGAGGACATCATCCGCATCGTCCGGGAAGAGGAAATCGAGTTCGTGCGCTTGCAGTTTACCGACATTTTCGGCATGCTCAAAAACGTTGCCATCACCGCGTCCCAGATTGAAAAGGCGGTCAGCAACCAGTGTATGTTCGACGGCTCCTCCATTGAGGGCTTCGTCCGCATTGACGAGTCTGACCAGTACCTCTACCCGGATCTGAAGAGCTTCCGGGTGTTTCCCTGGCGGCCCAGCCACGGTAAAGTGGCCCGGCTGATCTGCGACGTATACAACACCGATGGAACCCCCTTCGTGGGCGACCCCCGCTACGTGCTCAAGCGGGTGATCCAGAAGGCCAACGACATGGGCTACGACCGCTTCAATGTGGGCCCGGAGGCGGAGTTCTTCCTGTTCAAGACCGACGAGGAGGGCAAGCCCACCACCCAGACCAACGACGAGGCGGGCTACTTCGACCTGGGCCCCCTGGATCACGGGGAGTCCACCCGGCGGGAGATCTGCATGGCGCTGGAGCAGATGGACTTTGAGATCGAGGCCAGCCACCACGAGTGCGCCCAGGGCCAGCATGAGATCGACTTCAAGTACGCCGAAGCCCTCCACGCCGCCGACAACATCATGACCTTTAAGCTGGCGGTCAAGACCCTGGCCCAGCGCAACGGCCTCCACGCCACCTTCATGCCCAAGCCGATCTTCGGGATAGCGGGCTCCGGTATGCACACCAACATGTCCCTGTTCCGCAACGGCAAAAACGCCTTCTACGACCCCGACGATCCCCGCGGCCTGTCCAAAGAGGCGTACAGCTTCATCGCCGGACTGCTCCACCATGTGCGGGGCATGGCGGCGGTGACCAACCCCCTGGTCAACTCCTACAAGCGGCTGGTGCCCGGCTACGAGGCCCCCTGCTACCTGGCCTGGTCGGCGTCCAACCGCTCCGCCCTCATCCGCATCCCCGCCAGCCGGGGCCAGGGCACCCGGGTGGAGCTGCGCTCCCCCGACCCCTCCTGCAACCCCTACCTGGCCTTCGCTGTCTGCCTGGCCGCCGGCCTGGACGGCATCGAGAAGGGCATGACGCCCCCGGCGGAGATCACCGAGAACATCTACGCTATGGACGCCGCCGCCCGGAAGGCCCACGGCATCGAGAGCCTGCCCGGCTCCCTGGAGGAGGCCCTCCGCGCCCTGGAGGCCGACCAGTTGATTCTGGACACCCTGGGGGAGCACGTGGCCGCCAACTACCTGACGGGCAAGTGGCGTGAGTGGGACGAGTACCGCACCCGCGTGTCCTCCTGGGAGCGGGAGAAGTACATCATCAACTATTAAGGCCCCGTGAAGACGGTGGTCGTCGCCTTTGAGGGCGAGAAAAACGGCCGGAGACTCAAGGAGCTGCTGGAGAGCTCCGGGACGGCCGCCTGCCTGCTCTGCCGCACCGCGGACCAGGTCAAGCGCCTGGTCCGCCAGCAGCGGCTCACCAGCGTGGTGTGCGGCTATAAGTTCCCGGATGGGACGGCGGAGGAGCTGGCCGGGGAACTGCCCGGCTTCTGCACGGTGCTGCTGCTGGCCCCCCACGGCCTGCTGGAGCTGGTGCCGGAGCGCCCTGGACTCCTCCGCCTCTCCGCCCCCGCGGGCAGGCGGGAGCTGCTCGCCGCGGTGGAGGAGCTGCTTCGGCTGGGCGAGGAGGCCGGAGCCCTCCTGCCGCCCCGGCGGAGCCGTGAGGAGCGCGAGGTGGTGGAGCGGGCCAAGGAGCGGCTGATGGCGCGCAGCGGCATGACCGAGGAGGAGGCCCACCGGGCCCTCCGGCGGCGGAGCATGGACCGCCGCATCCCCCTGGCGGACGCGGCGCGGATGCTCTTGGACGAGGAGCGCCCCGCCCCTTGACAAAGGGGAAAAATTGGCGTAGTATGTCTTCCGACAACTTGATAGCATGGACAGTGCCGCCCTCCGGGGCGGGTAAAAGGGAATCGGGTGCAAATCCCGAACGATCCGGTCACTGTAAGCGGGGAGCCGGCCGCAGACGCCATTGTGGAGACACGAGAAGGCGCGGCCCGGCGGAGAGCCGTAAGTCAGGAAACCTGCTGTCTGTGCAGAAGGATAGGTGTCTTCCGCAGAAAGTAGCCTGTCTGTTTGCCGCCTTGTGGTCCGATTGTGCCCATGGCGATGAGCAGTCCCGCTTTCCGTCGGAAAGCGGGATTTTTCTGTCCACAGCACAAAAAAGGAGGATTATCATGAAAAAGCTCGTACCCCTGACCCTCGCCCTCGCCCTGGGCCTGACGGCCTGCGGCACCGCCGGCCAGAATCCGGCCCCGGCGGCCAGCCCCACCCCTGCGGGGGATGTCCAGGGCGCGGAAACCCCGGCAAACACCGAGGTATTTCCCTTTACCCTGACCACCAAGGACGGCGCGGAGGTCACATTTACCCACGTGCCCGAGAAGGTTCTCTGTACGAATGTGAACACGGGCGATCAACTGATGGCCCTGGGGCTGGGGGACAGGATCATTTACACAGCCAATAACAATACCCGCGTGGCACCCGAGTACCGTGCGGAATACGAGGTCATTCCCCAGATGGCGGATAAGCCGAGCCTGGAAACCATCCTGGCGCTGGAGCCCGACTTTGTCTACGGCCGCTCCAGTGCCTTCAGTGAGAAATATAACACGGAACATGACACCCTCTCCCGGTACGGAATTATGTCCCTGTCCTCCATCGAGGGCTACAAGCTGGGGGCTGATTTGGAGGACGTATATCAGGATTTCTATAACCTGGGACGCATCTTCCAAGTGGAAGAACAGGCGGAGGAGCTGGTGAATGACATGCAGGCCCAGATTGCCGCCGCCGAGGAGGCGGTGGCGGGCCAGGAGGCCATCCCGGTGTTCGTTTTTGACATGGCCCAGGAGGAGGGCGCCTACACCTGCGGCAACAACTTCACCTCCAAGCTCATCGAGCACGCGGGCGGCGTCAATATCTTCAACGATCTGGACACCACCTGGGCCACCGTGAGCTGGGAAACCGTGGTGGAGCGGGCCCCTGAGGTGATCGTCATCGACGACTACGGCGATACCTCTCTGGAGGAGAAGATTGCCCAGCTCAAGGAGAACCCTGCCTTGGCCACGGTGCCCGCCATCCAGAACGGCCGCATTATCTCCGTGACGCTGTGCGAGTCTTTTGCCAGTTCCATGACGGGCGACACGGTGGAGAAGTTTGCCCGGGCCTTCCACCCCGACTGCTTCGCGTAAGAGGGCGGTATGAAGCAGTTTTGCAGGCTGGTGAAGACTCACACCTTTCTGACCTGTCTGGTGCTGGCAGCGGTGCTCCTGGCATCTATCATCATCGGCATCGGCACCGGGCCGGTAGCCATCCCCTTTGCCGAGGTGTGGCGGGTGATGTTCCACCGGCTGGGCGGCCTGCTGACCGGCTCGGAGCTCCCCCTGGAGGGGGTGCGGGAGAGCACCCAGAACATCGTCTGGTTCCTGCGGGCCCCGCGGGTGCTGCTGGGGGCCCTGGTGGGGGCGGCCCTCACCCTTTCCGGTGTGGGGATGCAGGCATTCACCAAGAATCCGCTGGCCGAGCCTTATGTGCTGGGCATTTCCTCCGGCGCATCACTAGGCGCGGTGCTGGCCATGCTGCTGGGGGTGTCCCTGCCTGTGCTGGGCCGCCTGTCGGTGTCCGCCGGCGCCTTTGCCGGGGCTCTGGTGTCCATCCTCCTGGTGTACCTTCTGGCCCGCACCCGAAATGCGGTGACGCCGATCCGGCTGATCCTGGTGGGAGTGGCGGTATCCGCCATGTTCCAGGCATTTACCAACTACATCGTCTATACCGCCCCGGACGACGCCGCCGTCCGGGAGGCCACCTTCTGGATGCTGGGAGGACTGGGCAGCGCGGAGTGGGCCGACGTGCCACTGCTGGCCGGCCTGGTGCCTCCGGCCCTCCTGCTGATGCTGGCCCTGGCCAAGCCCCTCAACGCCATGATGATGGGGGATAGCTCCGCCGTCACCCTGGGAGTCAACCTGACGGTGGTGCGCAATGTGCTCATCGGCGTCACCGCCCTGCTGACCGCCTCCTCGGTGGCGGTCAGCGGCTGCATCGGCTTTGTGGGGCTGGTCATCCCCCACCTGGTTCGCTCGGTGGTGGGGCCGGATCACCGGAAGCTGGTTCCCCTGGCCACTCTGTTCGGGGCCATCTTTCTCATCTGGGTAGACGTGGGAGCCCGGATCATCAAGCCGCCGGCGGAGATCCCCGTGGGAATCCTGACGGCGTTCCTGGGCGCGCCCCTGTTCCTGTGGATGATCAAGGTGCGCCGCTATGAATTCCAGTAGGGGGGGCCGCACCATGATAGAGGCAAAACAGGTCCGGTACGGCATCCGCAGCCGGGAGATCCTCCGGGGCGTGGATTTCCGGGTGGAGAAGGGGGAATTCGTCGGGCTCATCGGCCCCAACGGCAGTGGCAAATCCACGTTCCTCAAAAACGTCTACAAGGTGCTCCGCCCCCAGGCGGGGGAGCTGACCCTCGTGGGGGACGATCTGTTGGCCATGAGCAACTGGGAGATGGCCCAGCGGCTTGCCGTCATGGTACAGGAGCAGGAGGCCGCCTTCGACTTCACGGTGGAGGAGGCGGTCATGATGGGGCGGCAGGCCCGCAAGCGGCTGCTGGAGACCGACAGCCGGGAGGACCGGGCGCTGGTAGGGGAGATCCTGGCGCGCACCGGGCTGGCCTCCCTGCGGGAGCAGGGGTTCTCCACCTTGTCCGGCGGGGAGAAGCAGCGGGTGCTTATCGCCCGGGCCCTGGCCCAGCAGACGGCGGTGCTGGTGCTGGACGAGCCGACCAACCACCTGGACATCAAGTACCAGCTCCAGCTCATGGAGCTGGTGCGGGGGAGCGGATGTACCGTAGTGGCCGCCATCCACGATCTCAATCTGGCCGCAGCCTACTGCCACCGGCTCTACGCATTGAAGGACGGGGTGATCGTGGGGGAGGGCGCGCCCAAAGAGCTCCTTACCCCCGCTTTTCTGCGGGAGGTGTATGAGGTGGAGGCGGAGGTGCTCACCGGACGGGACGGCTCCCTGCGGGTGTTCTTTTACCCGTCCCGCATATCATAAAAACGGCCCCCGGGCAGCGCCCGGGGGCCGTTTTATTCTGCCAGCCAGTCGAAAGCCAGGCGGGGGGTGCCGTCCTCCACATAGATGGTACCGCAGGGGAGAAAGCCGTGCCTGGCGATCAGATGGCGCATGACGGCGTTGTTTTCGTGGGTGTCGATGCGCAGGTGGGACATGCGCCCCTTGCAGAAGTCCATACAGGCGGCAAACAGGCCGTGAACCGTGCCGTCGCCGGCCACCCGGTGGATGGTGCCATAGGGGGCGCCGGAGTGCCAGGCTCCCTCGATGGAGCGGTAGCTGGGCTCCTCCCCTAGGCGGAGGACAAAGGCCCCGTGGATGACTCCGTCCTGGTCAAAGACGTACAGCTCACCCCGCTGCAGATCCGCCTCCAGATCCTCCGGGAGGGGGTAACGGTCGCTCCACTGGGTGGGGTTGCCGTGCTCGGCCATGAAGCGGCGGGCCGCGCCGTAGACGGGACCCAGAGCGGGCAGATCGTCGGGCCGCGCCAGCCGGATCATAGGTGCTGCCTCTGCGGACCCCGCGCCCGGCCCATCGGCACTCAAGAGGGCTTCCAGATGGACCTTTTGCGGCCTCAGACCGCAGGATTCGTAAAATTTCAGGGCGGAGGGATTGCAGCTCCATACATTGAGTGTCAGATTATAGCACCCGCTTTTCCGGGCGAATTCCGCCGCGTAGGCATAGAGGGCCCCGCCGATGTGCTGCCCCCGAAGCGCCTCGTCCACACACAGATCATCAATGTAAAGAGTTTTTACATCCGTCAGGATGTTGTGATTGACATGCTGCTCAAATTGACAGAAGACGTAGCCCAGCACCCGCTCCCTGTCGTCCACGGCCACAAAAATGGGCGTATTTTCATCGTTTATTTTCTGACTCAACTGGGTATCCGTGTACTTTCTGCCCCCGGCCCGGAAGAGATCCGGCCGCCCGGTGTGATGCACCTGAGCCACCTGAGCCAAAAGCTCATGGATGCGGGGGATGTCTCTCTCCTCTGCTCTGCGAATAAGCATAGGTACCTCCTTCCTAAGCGCCCCAGAGGCGCCCCGGCGGAGCAGGGACCTCTGTCCTGTGTTCAGGAGCAAATCATACCACGTTCCGCCCCGGCTGACAAGGCCGGAGCCCCGGCTGGCGGTCCTTTTCCCGAACGAACCGGCCCGGGATCGCAAAATTTTGATTGCCTTTAGGCGCAAAGTGCCGTATGATGGAGGCTGGTGATGCCTTTTGAAAAAATTGCTTCGGGTACTGGGGCGGCTGTTTCTGGCGCTCCTGTTTTTAGCCGCCGCTGCGCTGGTTACCCTAGGCCTGCTGCGCTGGCGGGGCCTGATCCTTCTGCCCGACGAAGCGGACCCCGACGAGTGGGAGGTCTTCGGCGTGGACGTGTCCTCCTACCAGGGGGAGGTGGACTGGCCCGTTCTGGCGGAGCAGGGGGTGGACTTTGCATTCATTAAGGCCACGGAGGGCTCCCTCCTCCAGGACAGGCGGTTTGCCGCCAACTGGGCCGGGGCGGCGGCGGCCGGAGTGCGGGCGGGAGCCTATCACTTCCTCAGCTATGACAGCCCCGGCGAAACCCAGGCGGACAATTTTATCGCTGCGGTTCCGGTGACCGAGGGGGCCTTGCCCCCGGTGGTGGATATCGAGTTCTACGGGGAATATCTGGGCACGCCGCCAGAGAAAGAGCGGGTGCGGGCCATTCTGGACCCCCTGCTGGAGCGGCTGGAGGCCCACTACGGCGTCAAGCCCATCCTCTACGTGACCTACCGCTCTTACTACCGCTATATCGCTGGGGGCGGCTACGGAGACTATCCCATCTGGTGCTCCAGCCCCACGGTGTTCCCGCTGGTGCCCGGATGGGACTTCTGGCAGTACTCCCACTCCGCCGAGCTGGAGGGCTACTACGGGACCCAGCGGCGCATTGATCTGAACATCTTCCGGGGCAGCCAGGCGGAATTTGAGCGGTTTGGATAGACCGGACGGGGGCAGGCGAGAAAAAACGCCTGTCCTCTTCTATTTCCGCCGGAATTCTGGTATAATAATAAACCAATGTATTTTGCGTGTGGGAGGTCGCTATGGACCGATTTGAGAGACTGGCGGGTGCCCTGCGGCGGATACCTGGCCTGGAGGTGCGGGAAAACGAGCCCATGAAGAGGCACACCACGTTCCGCATCGGCGGCCCGGCCCGGCTGATGGCGCTACCCAGGAGCCGGAAGGAGGCCGCCGCCGCCGTGCGGGCTGCCACAGAGGTTGGAATCGCCCCTTTTTTCCTGGGAAACGGCAGCAATCTGCTGGTGGCCGACCATGGCTATGAGGGCTTTGTGCTCAAGGCGTGCGGCCTGGATCAGGTGCGGGAGGTCAACCGCCGTCTGCGGGCGGAGAGCGGTATCACCCTGGCCCGGCTGGCCAACGCTGCCCTGGGCCGGGGGCTCACCGGCCTGGAGTTTGCCCACGGTATCCCCGGCACACTGGGCGGAGCCGTGGTGATGAACGCCGGGGCCTACGGCGGGGAGATGGTGCAGGTGCTCACCGCCGTCACCTACCTGGACGGGGCGGGGGAGGAGCACACCCTGCCTGCCGCCGCGTGCGCCCTGACCTACCGGCACAGCCGGTTCTCCGACCGCCCGGACTGGCTTGTCCTGGAGGCGGAGCTGGAGCTTCGGCCAGGAGATGGAGAGGCCATCCGGGCCCGCATGGACGAACTGGCCGCCAAGCGGCGGGAGAAGCAGCCCCTGGAGTGGCCCAGCGGGGGCAGTACCTTCAAGCGGCCGGAGGGCCACTTCGCCGCCGCGCTGATCGAGGGGTGCGGCCTCAAGGGCGTGGGGATCGGTGGGGCCCAGGTGTCGGAGAAGCATGCAGGCTTCGTGGTCAACCGGGGCGGCGCCACGGCGGACGACGTGCGGCGGCTGATGGAACTGGTTCAGGAGACGGTGCTGCGGGAGACCGGCGTGGCGCTGGAGCCGGAGGTCCGGCTGCTGGGGTTCTGACGGGGCGCGGAAAAAGGAGATTGCAATGGAATTTATCATTATATCCGGCCTGTCCGGTGCGGGAAAGAGTAAGGTGGCCTCCTTTCTGGAGGATATCGGGTTCTACGTGGTGGACAACATGCCCGCCCCGCTGATGCCCAAATTTGCCGAGCTGTGCATGGCCGGGCCGGGCCGCTATGACCGGGTGGCCCTGGTCACCGATATCCGGGGCGGCCAGACCTTCGATGGGCTGTTTGACGCCCTCCACGAGCTGCACCGCATGGGCTGTGCGTATAAAATCCTCTTTGTGGAGGCCAGCGTAGAGACCATCATCAAGCGCTACAAGGAGACCCGGCGGATGCACCCGCTGTCCTCGACCTCCCGCTCGCTGGACGAGGCGGTGCGGCAGGAGCGCACCGTCCTGGCCCCCGTCCGCCAGCGGGCGGAGTACATCATTGACACCTCGGCCCTCTCCACCGCCAAGCTGCGGGGGGAGGTGCTGCGGCTGTTCGGGGATGGGGGGAGTACCCCGGCCATGAGTGTCAGCGTCATCTCCTTCGGCTTCAAGTACGGCATCCCCATCGAGGCCGACCTGGTGTTCGACGTGCGCTTTCTGCCTAACCCCTACTACATCGCCGAGCTGCGCCATCAGACCGGGCTGGACGAGGGGGTATACAACTTTGTCTTTGGCTATCAGCAGACCAAGGACTTCATGGCCCACCTGGAGAGCCTCATCGGCTTCCTCCTGCCCCAGTATGTGGAGGAGGGAAAGGCGGCGCTGGTCATCGGCATCGGCTGCACCGGCGGGCAGCACCGCTCGGTGGCCATTACCAGGGCCCTGGCCGACTTCATCAAGCAGAAGGGCTATCAGGCCACGGAGAACCACCGGGACATGACGCGGGCGTGAGGAGGTGGACACTATGACGGAATGGAACGGCGGAGCGGGCCCCAGGATTGTGGCCATCGGAGGAGGCACCGGGCTGTCCACCATGCTGCGGGGGCTGAAAAGCCGCACCCGCAGCCTGACGGCCATCGTCACCGTGGCCGACGACGGCGGCGGCTCGGGTATGCTGCGGCAGGATCTGGGCATGCCCCCTCCGGGGGACATCCGTCACTGCATGGAGGCACTGGCCAACGCCGAGCCGGTGATGCAGCAGCTTCTGACCTACCGATTCCCGGAGGGCTCCGGCAACCTGACGGGGCAGTCCTTCGGCAACCTGATCCTGGCCGCCCTCAACGGCATCTCCGACTCCTTCGACCAGGCGGTGGCCCGCATGAGCGAGGTGCTGGCCATCAGCGGCCGGGTGCTGCCTGTGACCAATGAGAACGTGGCGCTGGAGGCCACCTTCGAGAACGGCACCCGGGTGCTGGGGGAGTCCAAGATCAGCGCCTTCAAGAAGGAGCAGGACTGCCGCATTGAGAGCGTCCGCCTGCTGCCGGAGCACCCAAAGGCCCTGCCGGAGGCGGTGCGGGCCATCGGGGAGGCGGAGCTGATCCTCCTGGGCCCCGGCAGCCTTTACACCAGCGTCATCCCCAACCTGCTGGTGGACGGCATTGCCGACGCGGTGCGTGCCTCCGACGCGCTGAAGATCTACATCTGCAACATCATGACCCAGGACGGGGAGACCGAGGGCATGACCGCCTCTGACCACGTAAAGGCCCTGCTCGACCACTCCGGGCCGGGGCTGGTGGATCTGTGCCTGTGCAACTCCGCGCCGGTGCGCCCCGGCCTGGTGGAGCGGTACAGGGAGGAGGACGCCGCCCCCATCGTGGTGGACCGGGCGGCCATCGAGGCCCTGGGGGTGGAGGCCGTCACCCGGCCCCTGGCCTCCGAGACCCTTAACTACGCCCGCCACTCCTTTGCCCGCCTGGCCGAGGCGGTGATGGAGCTTTACAACGAGCGGGCCGACACCAAGATTTTTTGAGAAAGGGAGGGGGGCACTATGTCGTTTTCCTCTGAGGTCAAGGCGGAGCTGTGCCGGACGGCCCTCTCCCGCCGCTGCTGCGCCCAGGCGGAGGCCTACGGAGTGCTGCTCTACTGCAACCAGTTCACCGCCTCACAGGTGCGCATCAGCACCGAGTCCACCGCCTTTGCCGCCCGGCTGCCCGCCCTGTTCCACAGGGCCTTTCAGCTCTCCTTTGACCGCACGCCGGAGAAGGGGGCGTCCAAGCAGATTTTCTCCATCACAGAGCCGGACAAGCTGTCCGCCCTCTGGTCGGCGTTCGGCCATGAGCCGGCGGGCACCCTGGCCCATCACATTAACTTTGCCGTGCTGGAGGAGGAGCACTGCCGCCTGGCCTTTTTTCGGGGGGCCTTTCTGGCGGGCGGCTCGGTGACCGACCCGGCCAAGCGCTACCACCTGGAGCTGTCCACCCCCCATCTGAGTGTCAGCCGGGAGCTGCGGGCCCTCCTGCTGGAGTGTGGCTTCACCCCCAAGGAGACCACCCGCAAGGCCAACTCCATCACCTACTTCAAGCAGAGCGAGGCCATTGAGGACTTTCTCACCGCCATCGGCGCGCCCCTGGCGGCCATGGAGATCATGAACGCCAAGGCGGAGAAGGATCTCCGGGGGAGCATCAACCGCCGGGTCAACTGCGACGCGGCCAATCTGGACAAGGCGGTGGACGCCGCCCAGGGGCAGATCGAGGCCATCTACAGGCTGGAGGAGCGCGGCATGCTGGAGGAGCTGCCCGACAAGCTCAAGGAGGCGGTGGATCTGCGGGTGGCCCACCCGGAGCTCACCCTGGCCCAGCTTGCGGAGCTGTGCGAACCGCCCGTCTCCAAATCCGCGTTCAACCACCGCCTGCGCAAGCTGATGGAGATGGCCAGGGCGTAGGGCGGGAAAGAAAAGAAAGGGTAGATTGCCATGGAGAAGCAAGTGGTTCAAAAGCGCTGGAAGCTGATTTTCTGGGGCCTTACGGCGGCGGCTGTTGCGCTGCTGGCGCCGGGCCTGGTGCTGACGCTGGAGCCGGCGCTGTTTCTGGGGCTGGGCGTTCTGGCGGCTGTGGTATTCTGCACGGGTCTGTGTATTGCTGTGATCAAGCTCCGGTGTCCTGCCTGCGGCGGCTCGGTGTACCACCAGGCCATGCGGGCGCAGGAGGGCATCCCCTTTGCCTGCCCAAAGTGCGGCCGGAAGCTGGAGATGAAATGAGATGAAAAAGAGAAGAGACGCCCGAAAGACCAGGCGGGTGCTGCTACTGCCTACGGTACTCGCCTTTGCGCCCCGCTGTCCTCTCTGCGGGGCCATACTGAGGATAGGTATTGACCATTGCCACTACTGTGGAGCCATGCTCACCAAATAGAGAAAGAGGAGGTACTCCTAATGTCCTTTGTCCACCTGCATGTCCATACCGAATATTCCCTGCTGGACGGGGCCTGCCGCATTCCCCTGCTGGTCAAGCGGGTGAAGGAGCTGGGCCAGAGCGCCGTGGCCATCACCGACCACGGCGTCATGTACGGCGTGGTGGACTTCTACAAGGCGTGCAAGGCGGAGGGAGTCAAGCCCATCATCGGCTGCGAGGTGTATGTGGCCCCCCGGAAGCGCACCGACAAGGTACACGAGTACGACGCGGCCATGTACCACCTGATTCTGTTGTGCCGCAACGAGGTGGGCTACCGCAACCTGTGCTTCCTGGACTCGGCGGCCTTTACGGAGGGCTTTTATATCAGGCCCCGCATTGACAAGGAACTCTTACGCCAGCACGCCGAGGGGCTTATCGCCCTGTCGGCCTGCCAGTCCGGCGAGGTGCCCCGCAAGCTACTGGCCGGGGACTACGAGGGGGCCAAGGCGGCGGCGCTGGAGATGCGGGCGCTGTTTGGAGAGGACGGCTACTATCTGGAGCTCCAGGATCACAAGCTGCCCAACGACCCGGCCATCAACCAGGGGCTCATCCGCATCCACCAGGAGACGGGCATCCCCCTGGTGGTGACCAACGACGCCCACTATCTCCGCCGGGAGGACGCGGAGATGCAGGACACCCTCATGTGCATCCAGATGGGCAAGACGGTGGACGATCCCAACCGCCTGCGGATGGAGACCAGCGAGCTGTATGTCAAATCCACCGAGGAGATGGCCGCTCTGTTCCCCGACTACCCGGAGGCGGTGGAGAACACGGTCAAAATCGCGGAGCTGTGCAATATGGACTTCCAGTTCGGCGTCCACCACCTGCCCGAGTTCAAGCTGCCCGAGGGCTACACCGACGGGGACGCCTACTTCCAGAAGCTGTGCGAGGAGGGCTTCGCGCGCCGCTACCCCGGCGCCCCGGCGGAGTACCGGGAGCGGCTGGCCTACGAGATGGGGATTATCCGCCAGATGGGGTTTGTGGATTACTTCCTCATCGTCTCCGATTTCATCGGCTATGCCAAGGGGCGGGGCATCCCCGTGGGCCCTGGCCGGGGCTCGGCGGCCGGCTCCATGGTGGCCTACTGCATGGCCATCACCGACGTGGACCCGATGAAATACTCCCTCTACTTTGAGCGATTCCTCAACCCCGAGCGGGTCACCATGCCGGATATTGACATCGACTTCTGCATCCGGCGGCGGCAGGAGGTCATTGAGTACGTCCAGAATAAATACGGTGCCGACCACGTGGCCCAGATCGTCACCTTCGGCACCATGGCCGCCCGGGGCGCCATCCGGGATGTGGGCCGGGCGCTGAACATACCCTATGCCGACGTGGATGTGGTGGCAAAGCAGGTGCCCAGCGGCCCGGGTGCACTCCATATCACCCTGGACGAGGCCCTCAAGCTGTCCAAGCCCCTCCGGGACGCCTATGAAGGGGACGAGCGGATCAGGACCCTCATCGACACCGCCAAGGCCATTGAAGGCATGCCCCGCCACGCCTCCACCCACGCCGCCGGCGTGGTCATCACCCGGAAGCCGGTGGTGGACTATGTGCCCCTGGCGAAGAACGATGAGTCGGTGGTCACCCAGTACGTCATGACCACCCTGGAGGAGCTGGGCCTCTTAAAGATGGACTTCCTGGGCCTGCGCAACCTGACCATCCTGGACGACACGGTGCGCCTGGTGCAGAAGAGCCGCCCCAGCTTCTCTCTGGCAGACATCCCGGACAACGACCCGGCGGTGTTCCAGATGCTCTCCGAGGGCAGGACCTCCGGCGTGTTCCAGATGGAGTCGGCGGGCATGACCGGCGTCTGCGTGGGCCTCAAGCCCCAGAACATCGAGGATATCACCGCCATCATCGCCCTCTACCGCCCCGGCCCCATGGACTCCATTCCCCGCTTCATCGCCTGCAAGCACAACCCGGACAAGGTGAAGTACAAGCACCCCATGCTGGAGCCCATCCTCTCGGTCACCTACGGCTGCATCGTCTACCAGGAGCAGGTTATCGAGATTTTCCGCAGGCTGGCGGGCTACACGCTGGGACAGGCCGACATGGTGCGCCGGGCCATGAGCAAGAAGAAGGTCAAGGACATCGAGCGGGAGCGGCAGGCCTTCGTCTACGGCGACGCCGGGCGGGCCATTGCCGGCTGCATCGCCAACGGTGTCCCGGAGGACGTGGCAAAGGACATCTATGATGAAATCTATGCCTTTGCCAATTACGCCTTCAACAAGGCCCACGCGGTGGCCTACGCCATTGTGTGCTACCAGACGGCCTGGTTCAAGTGCCACTACACCAAGGAGTATATGGCCGCCCTGCTCACCTCCGTGCTGGACTCCAGCGAGAAGGTGGCTGAGTATATCGCCGAGTGCAGGGACTGCGGCATCCATCTGCTGCCCCCCGACATCAATGAGTCGGAGGCCGACTTCACCGTGTCCGGCGAGCACATCCGCTTCGGCCTGGTGGCCGTCAAGGGAGTGGGCCGGGGCTTTATCAACGCTGTGCTGGCTGAGCGGGGCAGGGGAGGGCCCTTTGTCTCCTTCCCTGATTTCTGCCAGCGGATGTTCGACGCGGAGCTGAACAAGCGTGTGCTGGAGAATCTGATCCGCTGCGGCGCCTTTGACAGTATGGGTATCTACCGCTCCCGGTTACTGGAGGCTTACGAGCAGCTTGTGGACTCCATCGCCCAGAACAAGCGCAAGAACCTGGCGGGCCAGTTCGATCTGTTCGGCGGCGGTGGGGATCAGATGCAGAGCGCCCCGGAGCTCCAGGTCAAAAATATCCCTGAGTTTACCCGACACGAGCTCATGACCATGGAAAAGGAGACGACTGGACTCTACCTCACCGGCCACCCCATGGACGAATACCGGGACGTGGTCAAGCAGTGCAAGGCGGCCTCTATGGGGGCGATCCTGTCGGACTTTGCCCAGGAGGGGGGACCGGCCATTTACCACGACGAGCAGCGGGTCACCCTGGCGGGGGTCATCACCGCCTCCCGCACCAAGACCACCCGCAACAACAGCCTGATGGCCTATGTGACGCTGGAGGACGACACCGCCTCCATGGAGATGCTTGTGTTCGCACGGGTGCTGGGGGAGGCAGGCCCCTACCTGAAGGAGGGGGTGGCCGTCCTGGCTGAGGGACGCATCTCCGTTCGGGATGAAAAGGCGCCCCAGCTCATGTGCGACCGGGTACGCCCCTTGGATCAGGTGAAGGGAAACCTGCCTCCGGTGGAGGGGGAGGAGAGGGCCAAGAAGCTCTATATCCGCATACCCAGCCTGGACGACCCCCGCTGGGAGAGGATCAAGCTGGTGCTCACCATGTTTCCCGGTACGGAACAGATGGTGGTCAAGTGTGAGGATACCGGAAAGCGGCTGGGCACGGTCTGCCTGGTCCATCCCGCGCTGATCCAGGAGCTGAACGAGCTGCTGGGCGCGGAGAATGTGGTCGTGCGTTGAGGGGAGCCGATGAGATGAATATTAAAAAACTGGCCTCCCTGCTCTTTCAGCGGTCGGTGATCGTGGCCCTGCTGATCTTCCTCCAGGCTGCGATGCTGCTGCTCTATATGCTCTGGTTTTCCAGCGACTTCATTTATGTGTACTGGGGGTGTGTGGTGCTCTCCATTCTGGCGGTGCTGATTATCGTCAGCCGCCAGACCGACCCGGGGTATAAAATTGCCTGGATCATCCCCATTCTGCTGTTCCCGGCCTTTGGATGGCTGGTGTATCTGCTCTGCGGCGGCAACAAGCTCTCCGCCCGCAAGCGCCGGAAGATGCAGGGTATGGACCGCACCATGCTGGAGCAGTTGGAGCGGGACTACAAGGCGGAGGAGCTGAGGCCCTTTGGGGCCGACGCGGTGAACCAGGCCCGCTACCTGGAGCACTACGCCCGCTGCCCGGTCTATACCAACACCTATACCCACTATTTTCCCCTGGGGGATGATGTGTTTCCCGCCATGCTGGAGGAGCTGCGGAAGGCGGAAAAGTATATCTTCCTGGAATACTTCATTATTAGCCCCGGCATATTCTGGGATTCTATGGTGGAGATTTTGAAGGAGAAGCATGCCGCCGGGGTGGATGTGCGGGTGATCTACGACGATGTGGGCTCCCTGAACACCCTGCCTATGAACTACGCCAGAAAATTTGAGACGGAAACCGGCATCCCCTGCTGCTGCTTCAACCGCTTCAAGCCGGTGATTTCCATCCGCATGAACAACCGGGACCACCGGAAGTTCTGTATCATCGACGGCCACACCGCCTTTACCGGCGGCATCAACCTGGCCGACGAGTATATCAACCAAAAGCTGCGGTATGGCCACTGGAAAGACACGGCCATTCTCCTCAAGGGGGAGGCGGTGTGGAGCATGACCGTCATGTTCCTGACCATGTGGGAGTACACCCGGGACGTGGAGGAGGACTACCGCCGCTTCCGGCCGGACAAGCTGCCGCCGGAGGCCGCGCAGGGAGCGGGGTACTATGTCCAGCCCTACGCGGATAACCCTCTGGACGAGGAGGCGGTGGGGGAGGCGGTCTACCTCAACCTTATCAACAAGGCCGAGCGCTATGTGTACGCCATGACGCCCTATCTGATCATCAGTGACAGCGTCAATACGGCCCTGTGCAACGCGGCCAAGTCGGGGGTGGACGTGCGCATCATCACCCCGCATATCCCGGACAAGGCATTGGTTTTTGAGCTAACCCGTTCCCACTACGAGTCCCTGTTGGAGGCGGGCGTACAGATTTTTGAGTATACGCCCGGCTTTGTCCATGCCAAGGTCATGGTCACGGACGACTGCTGCGGAGTGGTAGGCTCTATCAATCTGGACTACCGCAGTATGTTCCTCCACTTTGAGGACGCGGTGTTGCTCTACCACGGCCCCACGGTACTCGACATCAAGCGGGATTTCATCAACACGCAGTTCCGCAGCCAGCCGGTGACGCTGGAGCAGTGCCTCGGCCACTCCTGGATACGCCGCCTCTTCCGCTCCATTCTGCGGGTGCTGGCCCCGCTGCTGTGACAAAATAAGGCCGCCCCCCACAGGGGGCGGCCTTATTCCGCTTCAATCCTTCTCCTCGTGTTCCAGCAGTGCGGAGAGAACCTCATTGTAAATCCGCTCCGGCTCGGCCTTGAAGCTCTCCGCCAGGCGGTTGGCCTGCTCCTGGGAGCCGCAGAACAGCTCCAGGGTGAACAGATTGCCCCCGTCATCGTCCAGAAACATCCGGGCTGAGTACCCGCCCTCCGGCCGGGGCTCCGTCTCCGCACGTACTTGAGCATTGCGCCGCAGAATCCCGTTGAGTTTTACCAACTGGGCGCTACAGTTGCGCTTGACCGAGTAGGGGAGGCTGCTCTCACAGGCTGCGCCGTTTTCACGGCCTTTTTCCGTGATCGAATAGAGCCCGTCCTCCAGTGTCAGATGGCCGCTCTCCACCAATTCAGAAACCGCCTCGGCAAACTCAAAGTAGCCAATGCCGTCATCGCAGACCGTCAGCTCCGTCAGTGTCGGAAAGTCGATGGGCGCCGCGACCCGGGCCATAAAATAGAGGATCAAAAATTTAATGTCCAGCTTGTCGTGGATAAAGCCGTAGCGAGCCATCTGGGAACTCCTTTCCAATAGACGAGTCAAACATAATATGTATTTATTTATTATACCGAAAGGTTGAGAAAATCACAAGAGGTATTTTTGACTTGACGCTGGTCTAAAAATATGGTATTATCCTATACTGTCGGTAACAAATATATGCTGGAATAGCTCAGTCGGTAGAGCAGCTGATTCGTAACTACCAGATGAGGCAAAGACAATCAAATATGCTGATGTGGCTCAATGGCAGAGCATCTCACTCGTAATGAGAAGGTTGTGGGTTCGATTCCCACCATCAGCTCCAAAAAATCCTGGATATCGACTGATATTCAGGATTTTTTGCATTTTTATTGCGCTTTTGTTTTTCCTGGAATGAGCGGGGGATTGTCGTTTCCCGCTTTCCCACGCCTCACTGCGTCGGGCAAGACCCACACCGTGACCCACACGCCGAAAGAAACGGAAAGCACCGGAGAAAAGGAATTTGCCCTTTCTCCGGTGCCTTTTTCTGCGCTCACATGACCTGTGTCATAAAACTGCCCATCTTCTCCGCCGCCTGCTCCTGCATCTGCCGGGTGGCGTGGGTGTAGGTGCGCAGTGTAAAGCCTGCGTCATAGTGGCCCAGCATGGAGGATACAGTCTTGACATCCACGCCGTTCTGCAGAGCCATCGTTGCGAAGGTGTGCCGCAGATCATGGAATCTGATATGCTCCAATCCGGCGTCTTGAAGGAGCTTCTTATGGAGGTTGACTACTGAATCGGGATAGTACATTCCTCCGGTTTTAGGGGACGGGAACATATACGGGTTGTCCGGGTGTTTCTTGTGTTCCTCGACCAGCAGATCCACCGCCTCCTGTGGGATGGAGACAGCCCGAATGGAGTTCTCCGTCTTCGGTCGGTTCACCACGATCTCCCCGCCCGGTCGACTCAGCGCCTGCTTACTCACTGAAATGGTGCGCCGCTCCATATCCAAGTCATCCCATAGCAGAGCCACCAACTCTCCCTTACGGACGCCGCTGACCAGCTCCAGATAGAACATGGGCAGGACGCCCCGGCGCTCTGCCGCAGTCAGATAGGCTTTTATGTCCTCTGGGTGCAGGATTTTCATCTCTTTCTTCTCCAGCTTTGGAATGATGCAATCCTCGGTAGGGTTGCGCAGGATCAGGCGCTCCTTCACCGCACGGTCCAATGCGTTATGCAGCATCATGTGGATGCCTCGTACCGTGCTGTTACTCAGTCCCGGATTTTTCTCTTTCTGTACTTCACGCAGCCTGCCGTTTTCCAGCAGATCTTTGTAGAGCTTCTGGATCTCCCGGCTGGTAAGCCTGTTCAGTTTGATGTCCCCGATGCGTGGAATCACATGCAGTTCGATGCTCCGGCGGTAAGAAGCTGCTGTTGTTGGCCGGACATTGGGTTCGGCATAAAGGTCATACCAGAGCCGCAGCCACTCCGCAACCGTGTACTCATCCGTTCGGACGACATCCAGTTCTTTGCAGTCCTCCAATGCTTTTGTTAATTTGGCCTTGACTTCCGCCTGGGTTTTCCCCAGCACATTCTTGATGATTCGCTTTCCAGTCTGCGGATCGTAGCCGGCGGTGTATCGCCCTTCCCAGCGCCCATCCGACCGTTTGCGGATATTTCCCTCGCCATTGGCTCGTTTCTTTGCCATAGACGCACCTCCTTTGCAGCAACACAACATACCGCAGAAAGAAAAAATTATCCAGGGGGTACGGTGCAGAGTTATCAGATAATTCACATTTCCCAAAATTCTTGCCTTGCGGAGAAGAAGGTTTTCTCTTTGTTTTGCGGCGCAATGTTTGAGGGGCAATAGGCTGAATGTTCATTGTCTGGATTCGCATTAAAACCGACCGATACCCCAAAGCTGAACCCCGCGTGTTCACCCTTACAACCCTGATTTCATGCGGGTTTGAGGGCGCAACCCTCTGATTCCAACCACTCGTGACCCCCGAAGTGAGCCAAACCTACCATCTGTGACCCCCGCAGGCGGACCCCCGCAAACCACTGTCCCGTCCCGCGTTGCGGGGCGGTGTGACCCGGCCGGAGGGCGCTTGCGACCCCCGGCCTTTATCCTGCACTATTTTCGACCCCTCGGTTCATCTTTTGCCGGGGTAAAAACCGCTTACTCCTTTGCTCCTTCAATTTCCGCCACACAGCCCCAACACGGCGCTAAAAGCCAGCTGGTGGCACCGGTGTTGCCGTGCCGGTTAAAGGGCTGCACAGCGGCACACAGGCGGTCAAGCGGGGCTTTCCCGCTTCGCCAGGAGTTTCGCCACCCGCTGCCGCTCCGCCGTCAACTCCAGTTCGTCCATCTGGCGTGCATAGTGCTCATCGATCACCTCCTGTATGGGACGGAGTGTGAACAGCAAATTGCCATTTCGCTTTTCTCCAGCCTTGGTAATAATCTCCGTAGGTTCGGTGGTGATGATGCCACGCTCCTCCAGTTGACGGATGTACTTGCGTACCGTGTTCTCACTCATATTTACCGCTTTCCCAATAGTTTTGATACTGGGCCAGCATTGGCGGGTCTTGCGATCCTCGCACCGCCGCAGAAAACTATACACGGCAAATGCACCGGAACTCAGCCCCCAGAGGAAAATTTCATTGGGCAGAGAGAAAAAATTCCCATGACTGCGGTATTTCATTTTCCACCTCCCGTGTGCTCGTTCACCCACTGGATAAACTGTTCCTTGGGGATCACCATATGACTGCCAATCTTCAGCACCGGGAATCCCGGCTCGTGCATGAGCTCATAGGCCGACGATGGGGCTATACCCAGTACCTTTGCCACGGTTTCAGAGTTTAGAAATAGCGGCAGGTCGTCGTAGTTTTTGTAAACAGATTCTTTCATTTGCGTCTCCTTTGTTTTTGTCATAAAGTACTTCCCATGTGTATAGGGGACAAAACAGCCATTTTAATAACCCTAAAATAAATTTTAGAGATATATCCAGATCAAATATTTTGATAAATTTTCTGACGAGATACTGTCCCAGATCATCCTTTATTCGCTTGCTGCAGTGAACTGGGTACGAAAATCACAGAATTACCTCTGTGTCAAATCGCTGAATGAAACATTTTCTACCCACATCCTTGTTCTTTTTCTGTCCGTTTCACATGCCGGAAGATGAACACGAATTGTTTCCCTTCACTACTAAGCCGAGTTTCAAAGGTACTTAAGAAGCAAAATCTTCATTTTTCAATATCCTTTGAGGGTTACCATCAAGGACACAAAACATGCTCTTTTGTTTACTGCACTTCAATTATTAGACTTATAATTTACATTATGAGAAGTTCGCTGACGGCAGCGTAAAATGCATTGAGGATGAGATCCCGTTTGACCTGCCGGAGGGATGTACCCACCAAACACATTGCTATTGGTCACTCGCAGTGGAATTCTACGACATACATTGCCGGTAGCTATTCTCAAAGAATGCGCAACAATTAATCAGGATTTGAAAGCTATCGTTCTGTACATGCCGCAACTTGTAGAATATATCTATATGTGTCTAAAAGGTATGGAGACACAATTGTTGCTCAAATATACCAAGTCAGGTACAACCGTTGAGAATGTAAATTTTGATGAATTTCAAAAGGTCTTGCTTCCGATTCCTCCTGTCGAGCAAATCAATAAAATAGTATCTTCTACTGGTAGGGCCGAGTGTGTCGTTACCACTATCGAAGATAATAAAACAGCATTGGCTGATTATGTAGTAAAGGCCAAATCCAAAATTCTCGATTTCGCTATCCGTGGCCAGCTTGTCCCACAGGACCCAAATGATGAGCCTGCTTCGGTCCTTCTGGAACGCATCCGCACAGAGAAAGAAAAACTGATCCGCCAAGGTAGAATCAAGCGGGATAAGAAGGAATCTGTCATCTTTCGTGGTGAGGATAACTCTTATTATGAGAAGATTAGTGACAAGGTTACCCAATATGATGTAGATGAACTTCCTTGGGGGTGGGGCGTTGGTTCTTTCTCACAGTGCAACTTGTTTGCCCCCGAAACTATTAATCCAAGCGCTTCTCCTGATGAAATGTTTGAACTATACAGTGTGCCTAACTTTGAGGAAGGTGTGCCTGAAATCATCTGTGGTAGAGAAATAGGATCATCCAAGCAGTCTATTTGTGAGCATGATGTGCTTGTCTGCAAAATCAATCCTCGCATTAATAGGGTCTGGATCACGGGCCATATTACACCCTATCAGCTTCTCGGTTCGTCTGAGTGGATTGTTTTTAGGAATCATTTGCTATTTGCTCCATATTTACGATACTATTTTTCTTCACCGCGGTTTCGCGAATTAATACTTTCAAATGTTTCTGGTGTCGGTGGTTCTCTGATGAGAGCACAGCCTGAGTCGGTTAAGAAATATCCAGTTTTTATTCCGCCATATCAAGAACAAATCGGAATTACAGAACGAATAAATGAGCTGTTTACCCTCCTTGAAGTAATAGAAAAGAGTCTCAATTGAGGCTCTTTTCTATTGCGGTTATGGCTTCAAACAATTGCGTTACCTTGTTAAAAATCCGCTGTTGTTCATTGCTTGGAGGCAGTGGGATTATTGTTTCTGCCATCTCAGAACCCGAGATTTCTTTGAATGTCGTACCAGTTGCTCGCTGAACGATATCATCCGTTCTGGCCTTAAGGCAGTAAAATAAATAGAGACTCATAGCTGAGTCATACGGTACGACGGACTTAAACCCTTGATTCGTTGAAACAGGGTTTGCCGCAATTGCGATATAGCCTATTGGCGCACGGCTTGAATACAAGATCGAATTCTTCGGCAACATTTGTGCTGAGGAAGATTTTAAACCGAGTTCAGTGATTTTTCTGGCACCGGCAGAAATATGCATTTTTTCATACCCACTAAAATCTGCTGGTGTCAGCCACGGAATGTTTCCGTCCCAGTATTCAGCAATGTTGGTTTTGGGTGTTCCTCCGCCAACGATTTCACCAATATGCTTTAATCTCGCAAATGTCCATGAAGCAGGCAAATCAAACGGTAGTTCATTATCAATGCACCGGACTTCAGTCCCAATCTTCTCATAATAAGAGATAGTCACATTTTTCCCCTATAATATTGGCGCGATAAACTCGCAAAAATATTATTGGGAGGTGCCTTTTTTATGAGGACAAACGAAACATTTGAGCAGCACCTGCGAAAGAGCAATCTTTCGGAAAACACCATCCATTCCTATCTCTGGACAGTCAACTTCTACCACGCCCACTATGATGAGGTCAACAAGGAAAACCTTCTGGCCTACAAGGGGTATCTGATGGAGTTCTTCAAACCCAAGACCGTCAATCTGCGTATCCAGGCGATGAACAAGTATCTGGAATTTCTGCACAAGGATCGTTTGCGGTTGAAAGCTGTGAAGGTGCAGCAGAAGAACTTTCTGGAGAATGTGATCAGCAATGCTGACTACAATTTCTTGAAAAAGCAGCTCAAGAAGGACGGCAATATGGAATGGTACTTCGTGGTCTGGTATCTGGCTGCGACCGGGGCGCGTGTAAGCGAACTAATCCAGATTAAAATCGAGCATGTGGAACTCGGCTATTTTGACTTGTACACCAAGGGAGGAAAACTGCGCAGGCTGTACATACCAAAAAAGTTAAGGACAGAAACTCTTGAATGGCTGGAGGAAACAAACCGTTCCTCCGGCTATTTGTTTTTGAACCGCTATGGTGAGCGAATTACCACCCGTGGTATTTCACAGCAGCTCAAAAACTATGCAGACAAATACGGACTGGATAAAAAGGTGGTGTACCCGCATTCCTTCCGACATCGCTACGCCAAAAACTTCTTGGAAAAGTACAATGACATCGCTCTTCTGGCAGATCTGATGGGTCATGAGAGTATTGAGACTACCCGCATTTACCTCCGCAGGACTGCCAGCGAACAGCAGGCACTGGTGGATAAAATCGTCACATGGTAAAGGAACAGCCGCCTTCTTTAGAGGGCGGCTGTTGGTTAGGTTAATGCATCGGAAATGGATTTGAGATGCACAAAGGCTGTTTCAATGGCTGAAACAATGCGCTTTTGCTCAGCAAGAGGTGGGAGAACACAAACATACTCCATTGCAGCGGAAATGGTAATTGTATCTACTGTAGTACCTTTAGAGTTGTCTTTCATCTGAGCCTGCATGAATTCTGATTCAAGCATATATCGGGCAAATTGTGAGTCAATCACGCCTGTCCTGTTTTCAAAGCAAAGCACACTGGCATCCTTGTAGTAAAATCGGTCATCGGAGTTTACCACATAAACCTTACCGATAGTGCCTACACCGGAAACCATCAAATCCCCCGGTTCAGGAACGCCACATTCAGCCTTAACTCGTATATAGTGTTCTTCAGAAATAAAGAGATCGTTGTCAACGAAACCGTTATCCGATAGTTTTACAATTTCGCGTGCTCTATAAAACGGGACCCCCTCTGTTCGCCAGTCTGATTGACGAACTCGTTTCGCAGAGCAAACATTGAAAAGTTCTTTTAATGGGCATAGTGCCCAACCATCTGGAATGTCGAAATAATAAGAGTTATCCTCACCTCGGAAGATGACAGATTCCTTCTTATCACGCTTGATTTTGCCCTGGCGGATCAGTTCTTCTTTCTCTGATCTGGTACGTTCAAGCAGGACAGAGGCAGGCTCGTCATTCAGGTCCTGAGGGACAAGCTGGCCACGGATAGCGAGATTGAGGATTTTCGCTTTTGTGTTCTCAATTATGTTTAGCAAATCTTCTTTATCTGAGGATATGCTATCAACGATACTTAGCGCATCTTGCGTCTGCGCGTAAATCTGCATCTGCTCCTTATAGGGCGCTACGGGAATGAGAAGTTCTCTTAGCGTCGCAAGTCCAACCGTCTTTTGTGCCGTGCCGGTAGCCTTGGCATCACAGATAGACTTTACATATGATGACCCAAGTACGACATAGAAATAACGGTTCGAAATGATGCACGGACGAACTATTGCAATATGCCGCTGGAAACAGAATTTATCATCTGTATCTACCAAGACCGGAATCCCATAGGATCCAGTAACCGTAAAAAGTAAATCACCATTTCGTGGTTTGCGAGTTTCGGGTAGTTGGCTGAAATATTCTTCGCTGACAAAACGCGTGTTTTCAAAAGATAACTGTCCACCAGAAACATTTGAAATCACAAGAAAAGGAACACCGGAAGATGTTTGCGGGGGAGGTTGGTGATCACCGTCGCCAATCGCTTCTGCAACTGTACCAAGTCTTGACCACGCCCACCCCTCCGGCAGGTCAAACGGGATCTCATCCTCAATGCATTTTACGCTGCCGTCAGCGAACTTCTCATAATGTAAGACTTCTCCTTGATCTGGTTCAGCAGTTCAGAGAGAGTATATTCCTCGATTCCGTTGTCAGACTTCATCCATGTAATATCCAGACTGGTCTTGTCGCGGGCCAGGATTTCATCATAGGTAAACTTACGCCATCGGCCGTTTGGATTATCCTCGCTGTAGGTTTCGGTACGAGCGGACAAATCTCCCTCCTTATAACATTCAACGAACTCGTCAAAATGACTTTCTTTCAGAGGATTGGTCTTGCCGAAGGAGGGCATATCGGAACGCAGGTCATAGAACCAAATCTCACGGGTGTTCCCTTTGTCCTCACAGCCACGGGTGAAGAACAGTACATTGGTCTTGACGCCCTGAGCATAGAAGATACCGGTAGGCAAGCGCAAGATGGTATGGAGGTTGCACTTTTCCATCAGGTCGCGGCGGATTCGTTCACCATCGCCATCAGCAAACAGAACATTATCCGGCAGAACAACAGCCGCACGGGCTTTTCCTGTTTTGTTCAGGCTGCGGTAGATATGCTGGAGGAAGTTCAGCTGCTTATTGCTGGTTGGGAAAGTAAAGTCATCACGGGTGGCACGTTCGCCGCCTTTCTTCGTACCAAAAGGTGGGTTGGTCAGGACAACATCATAGCCCTTCAACTCTTTTCCGAAGTTGGAAAGGGTGTCGCCGAGATAAATGGGGCCACTGATATCGTGCAGCATAGCGTTCATCAAGGCCAAACGGTGGGTGTCGTGTACCAGTTCACAGCCGGAAAAAGCCTGAGTGCGCTGAAACTCCTGTTGATCCACAGGCAGCTCAAACAGGTCGTCAGTATGCTCTTTCACATAACGGTCGGCTGCGATCATAAAACCGAATGTGCCACAGGCGGGGTCATTGCACCGCTCTCCGGGCTGGGGAGCAATAAGCCGGGTCATGACATTGATGAGAACGCGAGGGGTGAAATACTGGCCGGCGCCAGATTTCTTCTCGTTTGCGTTCTTCTCCAACAGGCCTTCGTACAGGTTGCCCAGACCTTCTTCCTTGGCGGTATACCAGTCAAACTGGTCGATGGTCTGGATGATCTTCTCCAGATTCTTGGGCTCGTCAATATTGCTTTGTGCGTCCTGATAGATCTCACGGACACGGCCGGTGCAGGATTCTCCCAGATGTTCCAGCAGTTCCTTGTAGAACTTCTTCAGCTCTATGCCCTGTTTGGCAAGAAGCTTGTCCCAGCGATACTGCTCAGGGATAGCTCTTTCCGTACCGGTTTCCTTACACATTTTCAGGAACAGGATATACGTCAGTTCCGTAACATATTGATGATAAGTGATGCCGTCATCCCGCAGTACATTGCAGAGATTCCAGAGTTTTGCTACGATTTCCTGATTGTTCACGCGATGTTTCCTCCATCTTCATAGAGATACTCGTTCAGTTCCGTCATGATTTCACGGAGTTTGCCGCCGAAGCGGCGGTCAATGATAGTAAAGCCGCCCGCATTTTTGAATGCTCCAACCTCAAAGAGCTGTTCGTCCAACACGCTTTCTTCCAGAAGCACCTTTTCGATACGCTTGAGCCAGTCGAGCTGGGTCTTGTTGAAATCATGATTGACCCGCAGTTTCGCAAAGGCATGCTTTACTCTCTGCTCATGGCTGACAAGGGCAGAGCCCAGAGCCTGCTGACGGATAAAAGCAATGATGTCGGCCACGATGTCTTGATTGGTCATCTCGTTCCACGCGGAATTCAACTGCTTCTCCGTAAAGTCATGGCGGTCAAGTTCCAGCTTCAGGCTTTTGAGGGCTTCTCTGGTGAGTTCAGAAGGCTTGGTGCAGACTGTACGCAAAGCTGCAATGGCGTTCATATTGTTGTTGATGAACTCCTTGAACGATTCCAGATAGTCTTCAGGCTTTTGACCTTCGCCGTAACCACGAGTGTGGTCGATCAGTTCATCCTCATGGTCATCAATGACCACCGGGCGCTTGTGGTGGGTCTTATCCTTATCCAGCACAGAGAAGGCTTCACGGTGACTGATCAGTTCTGCGGTTGCTTCCTCAATAGTGCTGCTGTTGAGGTGTTCCGCAAAGGCAGAGAGATCCTTGCCGCCAGTGAGGTGGATAAAATGTTCCAAGGCCTTTTGACTGACATTGCGGCGCTTGCGCTGCAGTTTGGCAACGATGAGATCGATCTGATAGGCAAGCTGTTCCTCGGTTGCTGCTACTTCCAGTCCCTTGATTAGATCCTTGAAGCTGGCAGAGGGGTTGGTGACAACGGGTTTCATGTTGCTGACATCCTGCAAGGATTCATAAACGCCCACAGGATCATAAATCTCAAAATGGGTTTTGCCAATGGCAGGACACAGCCTGGTGGCACGGCCCAGCATCTGCTCAAACAGAATACGGGATTTGATACGGCGCATGAAGACCAGCGTGGTGATCTCCGGCACATCGATACCTGTGGTCAGAAGGTCGACCGTGACCACGACCTTGGGCAGGGATTCATTCTTAAAACGCTTGATAGCTTCAGAGATTTTCTTCTTGTTGCCGCCTGCAACACTGCCCGTGATTTTCATGACCGTGTCGTTATCAACCCCGCCTTCGGCATAGATTTCTTTCAAAATCTTCACGATAAGGTCGGCGTGGTTATCATCAACAGCGTAGATGAGGGTTTTGCCCTGACCATCCGGATTGAAATCCCAAGCGATTTCCTCAAAAACAGTCCGGTTAAAATTCTCAGTAATGACCTGTCGGTTGAAGGTATCGATTTCAAACTTCATGTCGTCTTCCAGTTCGTCACCGTTGAGAACATCTCCGGTAACGGGGTCATAGATGACAAGATGTTCGCCTTTCTTGTAATTGATACCCTCAACACGCAGTTTTGTGCGGATATTGTGAGGTGCATCGTGATCAACCAGATAGCCGTCAATAACGGCTTCCCGGTATGAATAATTGAAAACAGGCTTTCCGAAAATCTCGGTGGTGTGCAGTGCGGGGGTTGCAGTCAATGCAATTTTTACAGCGTCAAAGTATTCGATAACGGCGCGGTATTTGCTGATATAGTCATCCTGGTTGCGGTAGAGCATTTCGGCTTCGCTCATTTCCTTATCCAGGATGTATCCGCGGTGTGCCTCATCGACCACGATCAAATCATAGTCAGTTACAGAGGGCATCGTATCGCTTTCGGGATATAAGATGCGCTTGATGAGACTCTGAACCGTTGCGATATGTATTTTCGTTTCTCTGTCGATTTCCTTCTCATTCAGTCCCTTGATGTTATAGATGGAATCCAAGGTCATCAATTCCTCGATTTTGACTTCCTTGAACACATCTTCGGCCTGCTCGCCAAGCGCAGTACGGTCTACCAGAAACAGAACCCTCTTGAATCGGTCACTCTTGATGAAACGATAGATCATACCAAGAATGGTACGGGTCTTGCCTGTGCCGGTAGCCATGGAAAGAAGCACAGTCTGTTTCCCATCAATAACAGCCCGCTCCGCGGCTTCAATGGCATTGATCTGATATTTACGCAGATTCAGTCCATCCGGGTCGCGGAGCAAATCGAACGGCGTATTTTGAAGTGCGGCATTTGCGGCAGCAATATCCTTTTCGAGCTGTTCCATCAATCCCTCGGGACTGATCCAGCCTTGCAGGGCTTTGGGTGCATTGGTTCCGCTCCGTAAATCCAGATACCAGATGCCAGATTTGGTTTCAATCTGCTTGAGATATTTTCGGCCATTAGTAGCGAAAACGAAGGGTACTTTGTATGCTCCCCACTGAGTGATGATATACTCCTCGTGCTCAGCCTTGATTCCCCTGGCGTACTCCTTGCACTGATGGTCAATGACAGATGGAATATCAAAAACCGCTTTCTTGGCTTCCACAATGCCCACGAGCCTCAAGCCCACAAACAGAGCGTAATCCGCATAACCGTTCTTGCCTGCAGTAGAGTCAGTCGGCCACTCGGCAATGGCGAGATTTCTGCCTTTCTGAGGCCGGATCCCCTTGGAATAACGCAGATTGTTGGTGTCGGCTTCCCAACCATATTTGCGAAGCTGCTCGTCAATCAGATAGCGGGTCTCGGCCTCGGAAAGCTCCATGCTCTCGGATGCGGTTTCGCCTTTCTCTGCACGCTCCTTGGAGGTCTTAGAAGATGCCGCAGTGGATACTGCCTCGACCTGTTTGGAGAGCGCGGCGATCTTTTCCTCCTGCTCTTTGATAATCGCCTCATAGTCCGGCTGCACTACATTTTCAGGCATGACAAAATCAGGGGCAATATATCCCCAGTCGCCATATACCTCCATGAACCAAACCGCGAGGTTGTAGGTCATGGTGAGAAGAGTTTTGGCGTCCTCTACGGAGTCGGCGCCCGCATGGACAGCGTCATTTCGGGTTTTGCGAAGCGCATACAGGATGTCGTCGATTTTCTTGGGAAGCAGACCTTCCCGTTTCAGCAGACGAATTCGGTTTGCGTGGGTATTATCGATGGTTGGCTCCTTGATATGCTCAAAAGCAAAGATTTCCAGGACCAGGCGCTCACCAAACATGCCCAGTTTGTACAGACAGGCGTTAGCATCAGAATAGACATAGTTCTCCGCTGTTGCACCAATCTCTGCCAATGCAGGCCAATATCTGTTGAGAAATTCAAAGTTAGATTTCATATGCGCCCTCCTAACTTCAGCAATGTTTTTGATAATTTGGTATTATCGGAAGTTCATATGATTAATTTTACCAGAATACTTTCACAAATTCAATTTAAGAAAATGCGGTTACCATGTGTGCGGCACTTGTTTTGTTGACGCTTTATCGCAGTTTGTTTTTCTTGTTTACTGATATGCAAAATCTGAGCGGATCACAAAAGATGTCTGCCACATCCCATGAAAGTGTTTCTTAGTTGACCCACACCCTGACCCACATGGGGAAAAGCGTGGACGGAAACAGTGGAAAAGAAAGTGTCATAGACAATGTGAAGAGGTAGCGGAAACGGTTAAAAAGGCCGGTTTAGGGCCGGTTGGAGGTCTTTTGCACACTTCGTAATCAGCAGGTCGCGTGTTCAAGTCACGTTTCCAGCTCCATAAAGCCACACCAATCTGGATATTTTAAGCGGGACGCTTAGAGTATCAGAGGGTGCGGCTTTTTTATTTTCCTGAAATTTGTGTTCTAAAAAAGATATTTTCGAGGTATTCCGGGGCCTCGGAGGGACCTTCCCCTGGCTTGTCCCAGTTTCCGAGCCCCCAACAGGAATCAGCGCCCTATTTGAACACAGTCAGGGCACAAAAATCCGAAAAAATGATATACAAAAATTAGTGCGCCGGTTTGTTGGTTTCGTCAACCAGTAGGCCGGCGCTTTTTTGCTGCCCGGCGAATTCAAAAAGGGCACACACTTTTATGTCCGCTTTGCTGAATAGCTTTTTCGTGGATAAGATGGCATGATGGCGTTCACAAGCAGCAGCTCAGGAGCGGCCATTGAAAAAGGGCGTTTTGCACGGAGAAGGAGGTAAAAGCGCATGACCAAAGAAACCTATTTTGAGGAGCTGTCCTTCGCCCTGCGGCGGCGGGAGCTGCTACCCCGGCCGGTGGAGGAGGACGGCCTGCTCCCAGTGGAGTGGAACGGCCGCGCCCTGTGCCGGGTCACGGAGCGCGGTGCTGCCCGGTATGACCCCAACTAGGTGGACACAGACGGGGCAAAGGCCACCCTGGCCTAGGTCACGGAGGCGGCGGGGACGATAATGAAGTACATGAAGCTCCTGGAGACGGCCCCGCCGCTGAAGGCGGAGAGCCTGGCAGACGGCTACCGGGTGCTGGCAGAATTCAACGGTACGGTACTGGCCGGGGAAAAGACCCTGCTGGGGGCTCAATTCGTCACCTGGGCCTGGGACTATGACCGGAGAGGCGTCAGCAACGGCCACTACTACATGGAGGACTACCAAACCGCCAAGGAGGACTTCACCTTCCGCTCCGGGCTGATGGCCAGGGAGCAGGTTTTTGACCGGGAGCGGTTGGAGGAGCTGCGCCAGGCGGCACAGGGCTTCCTATGCGGCGAGGGCCCCGCCTCCTATCGGCAGGAATTCCGGTGCCAACGCATTCTGGACCAGATCCGATCCTCAGTTACCCGAACCGAAGCAAAATCAAATACAAAAAGAGGGACCAAGCATTGAACAGTCTATGTGAAGGCGGCGCCGACAAAGGCGCCGCCTTTTACTATGCCCGGCATTTATTTGCCTCCTGTACCCACAAGCTGTACGCCCCGGATCATCCGGCGGACGCTCCGCCCGTGCCGGTGTGCACCCGCTCAGACCTGTGCCGGGGCTGCCCCTACCCAGCCCATGGCTTCCTCTGCTGGAGCACCGCCGGGGAATGCCTGCGGACTAGGATGAAAAAAATCCATACGGGAGGGAAAACGGATGATGCACGCAGTCCTGAGTAATTCGCGGCACCCGGGGTACGGCCAGCCTACAGTCCCTTTTCCCATCCCCCGGGGCGCCTATGACGACACGGTGGCAGCCCTGGCCTCTTTTGGGTATCGGTGACCCGGTCGGCCGGGACTGCCGGGTGGATGAGCTCAACAGCAGTTTTCTCATCCTGAAGCGGCTGGAGAAGGTAGCGGTCAACGTGGACGAGCTGGACTATCTGGCCAAGCGGCTGGACAGCTCTGACATCAATGAAGCCGCCAAATTCCAGGCGATGACAGTGAAGTGGGGCCTGTTCGAGATGACTGACCTAATCAACCTGACCTTCTGGTGTCAGCAGGCCAGGATCATCACAGACTTTTCCGATTTGGAGGACATTGGCCGCCGGCACTATATGCCCCTGAACGGCGGGAGCTGCAGCACTGAGGAGCTGGAACGGCTGGATGCCCGCAAGGCGGCGCTGGATCTGATCCTCAACAGTGAAAGCACCTGCGTCACCCCCTACGGCGTGGTCTATGACAACGACATGAAGCTGGAGCACCACTACGATGGCCAGCACTTCCCATGCTATCTCTGTCAGCCCGCCATGCTGGTGGTGGGTATTTTCCCGAAGAATGCGCCGGAGGGATCAAGCGAGACCACGTGGCTGACCCTGCCCTGTTCTGAGCAGTAGCTCAAGCGCGGCATACAGCAGTCCGGCCTGGACTTGGGCACGGCCAACATCCGGTATGAGGCTGTCATGCTTCCCTGGGAGGTGACGCAGGTGCTGGCCCCGGAAAGGGAAAGTCCCGTTGCCCTGAATATGGTCATTGCCCAGGACACCGAGTATGTCCTGCTGGACGAGCCCACCAACGACCTGGACATCTACCACGCCACCAATCTCATGAAGATCGTCCGGCGGCTGTGCGACGAGCTGAGCAAGACGGTAATCCTGGTTCTCCACGAGATCAACTAGGCCGCCTTCTACTCCGACTACATCTGCGCTCTTCAGGACGGCAGGGTCGCCAAGTTCGGCACTGTGGAGGAGGTAATGACCAAAGAAACCCTGTCGGAGCTCTACCAGGTGGACTTCAAGATCATGACCATCGCGGGCCGGCCTCTGTCCATCTACTATTGAAGCCTCCGAGTTTTCAGTACTTTTGTCGAAAAGGAGAACCACCACATGAAGAAGAAAACCCCGCGCGCGCTCTCCCTGGTCCTTGCCCTGGCCCTGTCTCTGGCGGACTGCGGCACAGGAGCCGCTCCACAGCCCCAGGGGGATACGGTGACCCTTACCGCCCTCAACGCCCAAAAGGAGCCCGCCGAGGTAGCGGTCCCCTATGATCCCCAGCGCATCGCCGTTCTGGATATGGCCACCCTGGACATCCTGGATGCCCTGGGGGTGGGCGGCCGGGTGGTGGGCGCCGCCGACACCAGCCTGGACTATCTCCAAACTACGTCGGCGGCGAGGTGTCCTGCCTGGGCACCATCAAAGAGGCCGGCCTGGAGGACACGGCCGGGGAACTCATGACCGGCTTTGACAGCCGCGTGGCGGCCCTGGCCTCCTTTTCCGAAGGCCGAACCGCCATTGTGTGGGCCTGGTTACCAGCGGCGGCTTCAATGTGCTGGGCAACGACGGCCGCTGCTCCCTCATCGGCCGGGAAGCGGGCTTTGCCAACGTGGGGGCGGACGCCCAGCCCGGCACCTCCACCCACGGCAACGAGGCCAGCTTCGAGTTCCTCGTGGACAAGGACCCCGACTATCTCTTTGTTCTGGACCGGGATGCCGCCATTGGCACCGACGGGGCCAAGCTGGCCCAGGAAGTGGTGGAGAACGAGCTGATGAAGGGCACCGCCGCCTACCGGGACGGCAGGATCGTCTACCTGGTCCATCCCGCCGTGTGGTACACCGCCGAGGGCGGCATCACCGCGCTGGACCGGATGCTCCGGGATCTTGAGGATCCCCTGCTGAAGTAAATACCGCAGAGCGGACCGGGATGAGCGGCGCTCATCCCGGTCCGCTGCCGTTCCGCCTGCGGAATGCTTCCGGCTCCTGTTCCGTCTGTTTAAAACGGCTATTTATTCATTATATTATTCTTATAACGAATATATAAAAATTATTAACCGTTGTATCTCCAATATTACGAATATTTATACAGAATGACTATTGCATTTTTATACGGGTTGGATTATACTGGGAACACATTAGCTGGGCGGCCGGCCACGCCGCCCCACAGGAGGTCATCAACATGTCTGAGATCAAGAAAGTCGTCCTGGCCTACTCCGGCGGTCTGGATACGTCCATTATCATCCCCTGGCTGAAGGAGAACTACAACGACCCCGAGATCATCGCCGTCTCCGGCGACGTGGGACAGGGGGCCGAGCTGGACGGCCTGGAGGAGAAGGCCATCAAGACCGGTGCGTCCAAGCTGTACGTCGAGGACCTGACCGACCAGATGGTGGACGAGGTCATCATCCCCTCCATGATGATGGGGGCCAAGTACGAGGACTATCTGCTGGGCACCGCCTTTGCCCGGCCCATCATCGCCAAGCGGCTGGTGGAGATCGCCAAGCAGGAGGGCGCCGACGCCATCTGCCACGGCTGCACCGGAAAGGGTAACGATCAGGTCCGCTTCGAACTGGCCATCAAGCGCTTTGCCCCCGAAATGAAGATCATTGCCCCCTGGCGGGAGTGGGACATCAAGAGCCGGGACGAGGAGGTCGACTACGCCGAGGCCCATAACGTCCCCCTGAAGATCAGCCGGGAGACCAGCTACTCCAAGGACAAGAACCTGTGGCACCTGTCCCACGAGGGCCTGGACCTGGAGGACCCCGCCAACGAGCCCCAGTACGACAAGCCCGGCTTCCTGGAGATGGGGGTCTCCCCCGCCATGGCCCCCGACGCCCCCGCCTATGTCACCATCGACTTTGAGAAGGGCTGGCCCGCGGCCGTGGACGGAGTGAAGATGAAGGCCAGCGACCTCATCCGCAGGCTCAACGAGCTGGGCGGCGCCAACGGCATCGGCCTGCTGGACATCGTGGAGAACCGGCTGGTAGGCATGAAGGACCGGGGCGTGTACGAGACCCCCGGCGGCACCATCCTCTACCGGGCCCACGAGGTGCTGGAGCAGATCACCCTGGACAAGGACACCAAGCACATGAAGCAGAAGCTGGCGGTAGACTTCGCCGACCTGGTCTACAACGGCAAGTGGTTCACCCCCCTGCGGGAGGCCCTCACCGCCTTCGCCACGGACACTCAGAAGTACGTCACCGGCACCGTGAAGCTCAAGCTCTACAAGGGCAACCTTATCACCGCCTCCATCTCCTCCCCCTGCACCCTGTACTCCGAGAATCTGGTCACCTTCGGGGAGAGCGACTACGACCAGACGGACTCCCAGGGCTTTATCAACCTGTGGGGCCTGCCCGACAAGGTCCAGGCCCTGCGGGAGCAGGGAAAGCTCTGAGCGGAGACCCTGTCTGATATCTTTTTCCGCCTGCGGACGGCAAAACTCCGCGAGGCAAAAGGAGCGATACTATGAAACTGTGGGCCGGACGGTTCCAAAAGGAGACGGATGCCCTGGTCAACGACTTCAACTCCTCCATTTCCTTTGACGCCCGGATGTACCGGGAGGACATCACCGGGTCCATCGCCCACGCGGCCATGCTGGGCAGGCAGGGGATCATCAAGGAGCACGAGGCCGAGAAGATCATTGACGGCCTCAAGGCCATCCTGGCCGACATTGAGGCCGGACAGGTGGAGTTCTCCCTGGAGAACGAGGATATCCACATGAATATCGAGACCATCCTCACCCAACGCATCGGGGACACGGGCAAGCGGCTGCACACCGCCCGCAGCCGGAACGATCAGGTGGCGGTGGACTTCCGGATGTACGTCCGCAAGGAGATCCAGGCCATCATCGGCCTGATCCTGGACCTGGAGAAGGTGCTGGTCAGGAAGGCCGAGGCCAATCTGGACACGGTCATGCCCGGCTACACCCACCTCCAGCGGGCCCAGCCCACCACCTTCGCCCACGCCATGATGGCCTACGCCAACATGTTCAAGCGGGACGTGACAAGGCTGGAGGACTGTCTGGCGCGGATGGACGAGTGCCCCCTGGGGGCGGGGGCCCTGGCTACCTCCACCTACCCGGTAGACCGGTTCCAGACCGCACAGGCTCTGGGCTTTTCCAAGCCCACCGACAACTCGCTGGACTCGGTGTCCGATCGGGATTTCGCCCTGGAGTTTCTCTCGGCCTGCTCCATTCTGATGATGCACCTGTCCCGGTTCTCCGAGGAGATCATTCTATGGTGCTCCTGGGAATTCAAGTTCGTGGAGCTGGACGACGCCTACTCCACCGGCTCGTCCATCATGCCCCAGAAGAAGAACCCCGATGTGGCCGAGCTGCTGCGGGGCAAGACGGGGCGGGTGTACGGCTCCCTCATCACCCTGCTCACCGTCATGAAGGGGCTCCCCCTGGCCTACAACAAGGACATGCAGGAGGACAAGGAGTGCGTCTTTGACGCCATCGACACGGTGGAGCTCTGCCTGCCTGTGTTCACCGCCATGCTGGACACCCTCGCCGTGCGGAAGGAGAACATGCGCCGGGCGGCCGCCGGCGGCTTCATCAACGCCACCGACTGCGCTGACTACCTGGTGAAGAAGGGGATGCCCTTCCGGGAGGCCTACCTGATCGTGGGCCGACTGGTCAGCCAGTGCATCAGAGCCGGTGAGACCCTGGACACCCTGTCCCTCAAGGACTTCAAGGCCGTATCCAAGGTCTTTGACGAGGATGTGTACCAGGCCCTGGAGCTCAGGACCTGCGTCAACGGCCGCAAGGTCTGCGGCGGCCCGGCGGCGGACAGCGTCCGGGTGCAGATCGGACATATCAGGGAATTCGTGGAGACACGCAGACATGGATAAGCCGAAGGTCTTTATCGACGGCCGGGAGGGCACCACTGGCCTTCAGCTCTGGGAGCGGCTCTCCCGGCGGACCGATCTCGAACTGCTGCGCATCGGCGAGGCCAGGCGCAAGGACCCGGCGGAGCGGAAAAAATACCTCAACGCGGCCGACCTGGTGTTTCTCTGCCTGCCCGATGCCGCCGCCTGGGAGGCGGTGGGGCTCATTGAGAACGGGCACACCCGGATCATCGATGCCTCCACCGCCCACCGTACCGCCTCCGGCTGGGTCTATGGCTTCCCGGAGCTGTACAAGGACCCAGAGCGCATCATCGGACAGGCCCGTCGGGTGGCCAATCCCGGCTGCCACGCCACCGGCTTCCTGGCCTCGGCAGCCCCCCTGTCCGCCCTCCATATTCTGCTCCGGGACTGCCCCCTCACCTGCTTCTCCCTCACTGGCTACTCCGGCGGAGGCAGAAAGATGATCGCCCAGTATGAGGCCCCCGACAAGCCGGCCGAGCTGTTCAGTCCCCGGCTCTACGGCACCGGCCTGCGCCACAAGCACCTGACCGAGATGCAGAAGGTGGCCGGGCTGGAGCAGCCCCCGGTGTTCTGCCCCGTGGTGGACGACTACTACAAGGGCATGGCTACCACCATCCAACTCCACAACCGCTATCTGCGGGGCCAGCCCACCGCCCGGGAGATCTGCCACATCCTGGCGGCCTACTACGCCGGCCAGCCCCTGGTCTCGGTGCGCTGGGGCGGGGATGCCCCCACCCTCCCCGCCAACGCTCTGGCGGGCACCGACCGGCTGGAGCTGGTGGTGTGCGGCCACGAGGAGCAGACCATCGTCACCGCCCTCTTCGATAACCTGGGCAAAGGCGCCTCTGGCGCGGCGGTGCAGAACATGAACCTGATGCTGGGCTTTGAGATGACGGCGGGCCTGGCCCTGGAAACCCCACCGGCGGGCAGTCCCGCCTCAGCAAGGAGTGAGCGAACATGAAGCAGATACCCGGCGGCGTCACCGCCCCCAAGGGCTTCCGGGCCTGGGGGGTTCACTGCGGCGTCAAGAGCAAAAAGGCAGACAAGAAGGACCTGGCCCTCATCCTCTCCGACCAGGAGTGCGCGGCGGCGGCCGTGTACACCATGAACCGGGTCAAGGCCGCCCCCCTCTATGTCACCATGGAACACCTGGAGGACGGCACCGCCTGGGGCGTGGCGGCCAACAGCGGCAACGCCAACGCCTGCTGCCCCATGAGCCACGAGTACGCCGAGGAGATGGCCCGGCTGGCCGCCCGGGCCACCGGCCGCGCACCCGCCGACTTCGTGGTGGCCTCCACCGGCGTCATCGGCCAGACCCTCAACATCGCCGCCATCCGGGCGGGGATGCCGGAGGCGGCGGCGGGCCTCACCGCCGGGCCGGAAGGCTCCGACGCGGCGGCCCGCGCCATCATGACCACCGACACGGTGAAGAAGGAGCTTGCCCTCGCCTGCTCTATCGGCGGCAGGACCGTGACACTCGGCGCCATCGCCAAGGGCTCCGGCATGATCCACCCCAACATGGGCACCATGCTGTGCTTCGTCACAACCGACTGCGCCATCACCCGGGAGATGCTCTCCGAGGCCCTCCGCGAGGTGGTCCCCCGCACCTTCAACCGGGTGACGGTGGACGGGGACACCTCCACCAACGACATGTGCGCGGTGCTGGCCAACGGCATGGCGGGCAATCCCCTCATCGAGTGGAAGGATGACGGCTACACCGTCTTTCTGAAGGCCCTCCGCCAGCTCTGCCAGGAGCTGGCCCGCTCCATCGCCGGGGACGGCGAGGGGGCCAGCCGCCTCATCACCTGCGCCGTGCGGGAGGCCCGCAGCGAGGAGAGCGCCGAGCGCCTGGCCAAGGCGGTGGTGGGCTCCCCCCTGGTGAAGGCCGCCATGTTCGGCGCCGACGCAAACTGGGGCCGGGTGCTGTGTGCCATGGGCTACTCCAAGGCCCCCTTCCGCCCCGAGTATGTGGACATTTCCTTCTCCTCCGCCGTGGGTGCTGTGGCCGTCTGCCGGGGCGGCATGGGTCTGGACTTCGACGAGGAGGCCGCCCGGAGCATCCTCTCCCAGGACGAGGTGGTCATCGACGTCCACCTCCACGAGGGAGAGCACGAGGCCACCTGCTGGGGCTGCGACCTGACGTACGAATATGTGAAGATCAACGGCGATTACAGAACATGAGAGGCGCAGCCCGCGCCCCTCTCCCCAAGGAGGCGAACCCCATGTCCGACGTGACCCTGCGGGCCCAGGTGCTGGCCGAGGCCCTGCCCTACATCCAGAAGTATTACGGAAAGACCATCGTCATCAAATATGGCGGCAGCGCCATGATCTCCCGGGAGCTGCGGGAAGCCGTCATCGGCGACGTCATTCTCCTCAGCCTAGTGGGCATCCATGTGGTGGTGGTCCACGGCGGCGGGCCGGAGATCTCTGCCATGTTGAAGAAGCTGGGCAAGGAGTCCCGCTTCGTGGACGGCCTGCGCTGTACCGACACCGAGACCATGGACGTGGTGCAGCAGGTGCTCTGCGGCAAGGTGAACAAGAACCTGGCGGCCACCCTCAACCGCCGGGGCGGGCGGGCCATCGGCCTGTGCGGCTTGGACGCCGGTCTGTTCCAGGCCAGACTGCTGGACGCGAAGTACGGTCTGGTGGGCGAGCTCGCCAGGGTGGACCCCGCCCCGGTCCGGGACTGCCTGACGGCTGGCTACATCCCCGTGGTGTCCACCGTGGCTCAGGGGGTGGACGGCGAAAACGCCTACAACATCAACGCCGACACGGCTGCCGCCAGGCTGGCGGTGGCTCTGGGGGCAGAGAAGCTCATCCTCCTCACCGACGTGCGCGGCCTGCTGCGGGATCCGGCGGACGAGAGCACCCTTCTCCAGAAGGTGGGCCTGTCCGAGGTGCCCCTGCTGGTGCGGGAGGGGGTCATCCAGGGAGGCATGATTCCCAAGGTGGAGTGCTGCGTGGAGGCGGTGCGCTCCGGCGTGGAGCGCACCCACATCCTGGACGGCCGCATCCCCCACTCCATTCTCATCGAGCTGCTCTCCGACGAGGGCATCGGCACCATGATCCTGTAAGGAGGCGCAGACATGACCTTTGACGAACTCAAGGCGCTGGACCACGCCCACACCCTCCAGACCTACGGCCGCTTCGACGTGGACGTGGACCACGGACAGGGGGCCACCCTCTGGGACCTGGCCGGCAGGACATACATCGACTTCACCTCGGGCATCGGGGTGTGCTCGGTGGGCTACGGGAACGAGAAGTGGGCCCGGGCCATCTACGACCAGGCCCTCACCCTGGGCCACATCTCCAACCTGTTCTACTCCCAGCCCTACGCCCGGCTGGCCGGCGCCCTCTGCGCCCGGTCGGGCATGGCGGCGGCCTTCTTCGGCAACTCGGGCGCGGAGGCCAACGAGGGGCTTCTCAAGCTGGCCCGCAAATACAGCCACGACAAGTACGGCGCCGGCCGCGGCACCATCCTGACCCTGCGCAACTCCTTTCACGGCCGCACCCTCGCCACCCTTGCCGCCACCGGCCAGGACGTGTTCCACCAACACTTCTTCCCCTTCCCGGAGGGCTTCCGCCACACCGGCGCCAACGATCTGGCCGACGTGGAGGCCCAGGCCGGGGAGGACGTGTGCGCCGTGCTGCTGGAGCTGGTCCAGGGCGAGGGCGGCGTGCTCCCTATGGACCGGGACTTCGTCCGCGCCCTGGCCGGCCTGTGCGAGCAGCGGGACTGGCTGCTGCTGGTGGACGAGGTGCAGACCGGCATCGGCCGCACCGGCACCCTCTTCGCCTTCCAGCAGTACGGCATCCGGCCCGATGCCGTCTCCTTTGCCAAGGGCATCGCCGGCGGCCTGCCCATGGGCGGCTTCCTTGTGAACGAGAAGTGTCGGCCGGTGCTGGGCCCCGGCAGCCACGCCTCCACCTTTGGGGGCAACCCTGTCTGCTCCGCGGCCGCCCTGGCGGTGCTGGACATCCTGGACGAGGCGGCCCTGAACCGGGTCAGGGAGAAGGGGATCTATCTTCGGGAACACATCGAGGCAATGGGCAAGCAATGCCTGGGTGCCACCCGGGGCCTGGGCCTCATGATCGGGGTGGAGGTCCGCCCCGGCTGGAGCAGCAGGGAGCTGGCCGCCCGGTTGGCCGGACACGGCCTGCTGGTGCTCACCGCCGGCCCCGCCCTGCGGCTGTTGCCCCCCCTGACCATCACGAAGGGCGAGATGGACCAGGGCCTGGCCATCCTGGACCGGGGCCTGGAGTGACCCCGGGTTGCGCCCGCCATTTTTGTATGAGGTGAACGAGATGAAAGACCTGCTGAAGCTGCTGGATCTCTCCAGAGAGGAGATCGTCCGCATCCTGGACGTGGCTGACCAGATGAAGTACGACCAGAAGCACCGCCTGCCCCACCCCCGCCTCCAGGGCAAGACCCTGGCCATGATCTTCGAGAAGAACTCCACCCGCACCCGGGTCTCCTTTGAGACCGGCATGTTCCAGCTGGGGGGCCACGCCCTCTTCCTCTCCGGCAGGGAGAGCCAGATCGGCCGGGGCGAGCCGGTGGAGGACACCGCCCGGGTGCTCTCCCGCTACTGCGACGGCATCATGATCCGCACCTACTCCCAGGAGGAGGTGGAGAAGCTGGCCCGGTATGCCGACATCCCCGTCATCAACGGCCTCACCGACTTCGCCCACCCCTGCCAGGTGCTGGCCGACCTCATGACCATCCGGGAGCGCAAGGCCAGGCTGGAGGGGCTGAAGATGTGCTTCATCGGCGACGGCAACAACATGGTCAACTCCCTCATCGTGGGCTGCCTGAAGGTGGGCATGGAGGTGTCCGTGGCCTGCCCCGAGGGCTATGACCCCCACCCCGATGTGCTGGCCTTCGCCCGGGAGGCGGGCCACGGGTTCTCCCTGGTGCGGGATCCCCTGGAGGCCGCGGCGGGGGTCGACGTGGTGTTCACCGACGTGTGGGCCTCCATGGGCCAGGAGGAGGAGGCCGCCCAGCGGCGGGCCGCCTTCCGGGGCTACCAGGTCAACGAGGCCCTGATGGCCGTCACCGATCCCGGCTGCATGGTGCAGCACTGCCTGCCCGCCCACCGGGGGGAGGAGATCACCGCCGAGGTCTTTGAGGCCCACGCCGGCGAGATCTTCGACGAGGCGGAGAACCGCCTCCACGCCCAGAAGGCCGTCCTCTGTCTCCTGATGGGCTGGGACGCCCGGTAAACGGCCGCCCCAGCCTGCGCAGCAGTTTGCCGAAAGAAATGCACGGGAGCTCTCATACTGAAAGACGGCCCCGGGCCGCGCTGTGCGCGGTCCGGGGCCGTCTCTGCGTCCGGGCTTGCGTTGTCAGTGGTCAGGCCGCACCTGTGCAGAAGCGCACCAGAATGGCGGCCGCCTGGGCCCGGGTCGCCCCACCGCCGGGCTTCAGGGCAGCGGGACCGGTCCCGCTGATGAGGCCGCCGGCATAGGCCCACGGCATAGGGGCTGATCTTCTCTGCATCCGCATAGGCGGACAAATCTGCCCTAGCTGACACATCGCGGCCCTGGCTGCGGGCGTAGCGGTAAAGGATGGCGGCCATCTGCTCCCGGGTGATGGTGTCCCTTGGTCCGAAACGCCCGTCTCCATACGGTGGAGGATGGTCACGATCATCCCCCGGGTGGTAGTCACCTCCGGGGAAAATCGTCCGTCGCCGGTGCCGGCCATGAGGCCCGCTTCGGCGGCGTAGCGCACTGCGCTCTCATACCAGGCCCCGGATACCACGTCCACAAAGAAGGGCTCCGCGCCGGGCTTGGTGAAGTATGCCACCACACTGTCGCCGGAGAGCTCGCCCGTCTTGGCGGCGCTCCACTCCGCTGCTCCGGCATCGGCCTTCACGCTCAGGGTATAGCTGCCGGTTAGTTCGGCGCCGGTGACCTTGATGATGATGACGGGGACGGAGGCACCTCGCTTCATGGTGATGGTAATGGTCCCGTCCTCCCACTTCTGGTCGTACAGGTCGGCACTGATGGTCTTGTCATAGGACACACGGACCTCATTGCTACTGGCCTCAACACCCAGGTTGCCCAGCTTGTCTACGGGTACCACGCTATACCTATAGGTCAGGTTGTTGGCCGCGCCCAGATCATCCGTGTAGGTATCCGAGGTGGTAAAGCCGATGGCCTTGCCGTTACGGCGGATCTCATAGCCCAGCAGTTTTTCACTGTCGGCGTGCCTCATGGTCAGAGTCACCCTAGGTTACGGCGTATCACTTTCCACCCGGGGAGAAAGCCGTTCTCTTTATTTTATCCCCCCGCAGAATTTGAGCTATTCATCTCTTTTCTGGCCCCACCCCCGCTGTAATCCTTTGCCGCGGCGACGAAGTCCCGGAACAGGGGATGGGCCCTATTCGGCCGGGACTTGAACTCCGGGTGGAACTGGACGGCCAGGAACCAGGGATGATCCGGCAGCTCCACCATCTCCACTAGCTTCCCGTCGGGGGACAGGCCGGACAGGACCAACCCCTTCTCCGTCAGCAGGGAACGGAAGTCGTTGTTAAACTCATAGCGGTGGCGGTGGCGCTCGGAGATATCCTCCGCACCGTAGGCCTGATAGGCTCTGGTGTCATGCGTCGTGATATAACAGGGGTAAGCACCCAGACGCATGGTCCCGCCCTTGTCAGTGATGCCTTGCTGGTCGGGCATCAGGTCAATGACCGGATGGGCGGTGGCTGCCAGTTCACTGGAATGAGCATCGGTCAGACCGGCCACATGGCGGGCGAACTCCACCACCGCCATCTGCATCCCCAGGCAGATGCCGAGATAGGGAACCTGATTCTCGCGGGCCCAACAGACGGCGGAGATCATCCCCTCGATTCCCCGGTTCCCAAAACCGCCGGGCACGATGATCCCAGCGCACCCAGCCAGCAGTTCCGCGGCATTGCTGTCGTTGATGTCCTCGGAGTCCACCCAACGGACATCCACCTGCACCCCGTTTTCGATCCCACCGTGGGTCAGCGCCTCCACCACGGAGATATAGGCGTCGTGGAGGGCCACATATTTCCCCACCAGGGCGATCTCCAACCGGCCCGCCGGGCGTTTGGCTCGCTCCACCATGGCACGCCACTCCTCCAGGTGGGGCTTACTGACGGGAAGTCCCAATACCTCGCACACCGCTTTTGCCAACCCGGCCTCCTCCAGCATCAGCGGCACTTCGTAGAGGATGGGGGCGGTCTCGTTGGAGATGACCCGCTCCGGCGGCACATTGCAGAACAGGGCGATCTTGTCCCGCACCTTCTGGGACACCGGCCCGTCGCAGCGGCAGAGGATCACATCCGGCTGGATGCCCAGGCCCAGCAGCTCCTTTACAGAATGCTGGGTGGGCTTGCTCTTGGGCTCCCCGGTGCCGGGAATGGAGACGATGAGGGAGACGTGGAGGTAAAGCACATTCTGCCGCCCCACCTCAGCGGCCACCTGACGGATGGCCTCCAGGAAGGGCTGGGACTCGATGTCTCCCACCGTGCCGCCGATCTCGGTGATGACCACGTCCACCTCCTCCCGGCGGCCAACCCGGTAGATGCGCTCCTTGATCTCACCGGTGATGTGTGGGATGACCTGGACCGTGCCCCCCAAGAAGGCCCCCTCACGCTCCCGGCTGAGGACGGACCAGTAGACCTTTCCGGAGGTGATGGAGGAGTCCACCGTCAAATCTTCGTCGGTGAACCTCTCGTAATGGCCCAAGTCCAGGTCGGTCTCCGCCCCGTCCTCGGTAACGAACACCTCCCCGTGCTGATAGGGGTTCATAGTGCCCGGGTCAATGTTCAGGTAGGGGTCGAACTTCTGGAGGGCCACCTTCAGCCCCCGGGCCTTCAGTAGCCGTCCCAGAGAGGCCGCCGCTATTCCTTTCCCCAGGCCGGATACCACCCCGCCGGTGATGAAGATATACTTTGCCATACCGATCCCTCCCTTGGGTAAGTTGGAAGTTCAAATTTTGACGCGTCAGAACCCGCTGGCCCCGTAATTTTTCAGTGCCCGGGCGGAGGGGTCATCCACGTTGCAGCCCTCCCAGGCCCGATTTGGCATCCAGAAGTCCTTGATCATCCGGGCCTGGCCGGGGTAGTACCGCTCGAACAGGTCCCGATAGAGCAGGCTCTCCCGGGTGAAGGGCGGGCGGTACTGGTATTGGGCGCAGCCCCGAGTGAAAGCTAGGTCGCTGTACTGCGCTCTGGCATATTCCTTCAGATCATCCACCATAGAGTGGCCCACCGCGTCGGAGAAGGCCGCCTTCTCCCGCCACAGGATCTCGTCAGGCAGCAGAGCATCGGACTGGAAGGCCCGGCGGAGCAGATACTTGCCCTTGCCGCAACGGTTGACCTTCAACGCCGGGTCCACCGACATGACATACTCCACAAAGTCCAGGTCCCCGAAGGGCACCCGGGCCTCCATGGACCAGCCGCTGATACACCGATCCGCCCGGAGCACATCGTACATGTAGAGCTCCTCCACCCGCTTTTCCGCCTCAGCCTGGAAGGCAGCGGGAGAGGGGGCAAAGTCGGTGTACTTATAGCCGAAGAGCTCGTCGGAGATCTCCCCGGTGAGGAGCACCCGGATGTCGGTAGTCTCGCGGATGGCCTTGCAGCACAGGTACATGCCTACGCTGGCCCGGATGGTGGTAATGTCCCAGGTGCCCAGGGCGGCCACCACTTTGGGCAGAGCGGCTATCACGTCGTCCCGGGTGATGATCACCTCCGTGTGGTCCGCCCCGATGAACTGCGCTGCCTTCCGAGCGTACTTCAGATCGATGGCGTCGGTGTCCATGCCGATAGCGAAGGTGCGGATAGGCTTTCCAAGCAGCCGGGCGGCGATGGCACACACCAGGCTGGAGTCCAGTCCGCCAGAGAGAAGAAAGCCCAGGGGGGCATCGGCGTCCAGCCGCTTGTCCACCGCGGCGATAAGCTTGTCATGGATGTTCTGGCAGACGGTGTCCATGTCGTCGGACCGGCTGAGGCCGGGACGGGCGGGGTTGGCGTAGCGGACAAACCGTCCCCGGTACCAGTAGTGTCCCGGAGGGAAAGGGAGGATCTGCTCACACAGGCCCACCAGCTGCTTGGCCTCGCTGGCGAAGAGAATGCCGCCGTCAGGATCGCAGCCATAGAAGAGGGGCCGGATGCCAATGGGGTCCCGGGCGGCAACGTATTCGTCCGCCTCCCCATCGTAGAGGATCAGGGCGAACTCCGCGTCCAGCCGGGCAAACATGTCCAGCCCGTACTCCCGGTACATGGGCAGCAGGAGCTCGCAGTCGCTGCCGCTGCGGAAGGTGTAGCCCCTCTGCTCCAGCTCTGCGCGCTGCCTCCGCCAGCCGTAGAGCTCCCCGTTGCACACCACCTGGTCAGGCCCCAGGGCGAAGGGCTGCATCCCACGCTCGTCCAGCCCCATAATGGACAGACGGCGAAAGCCCAGCCAGCCGGAGGCGGTTTCCGCCACCCGGGCCATGTCAGGGCCCCTGGTATAGGCCCGGTCCAGACAGGCCAAGACCTCTTCCCGCCCCCTGGTCTTTTGGGTAAATCCCACGATCACGCACATAGAAAGCACCTCCAAAAATGTTTGCGCAGCCCTCGTCCTCTTGATTAGGACGAATGCTGCGCTCCGCGGTGCCACCTAATTTGCCGCCGGACGGCGGCCCCTTTTCCGGCTCTGACAAGTCGGCGCGATGTAACGGTCGCAGCCCGTTCCCCCTACTGGCGCGGTGCGTTCGGGTTTCCGCTCCGGAGCGTTCTTCCCGCGGCCTCCTGTGCGGGGCTTTCACCATCCCCCGCTCGCTGGGACTGAGTCCCCGCAGTACTCTTCTCCCTCATTGCGTTTAACGGTATTGCCTGAAAAAACGGACAAGGGCGCTGTGGTCCATGCCACAGCGCCCTTGCTGTTATGGGATATTATAGTGGCCGCCGCCCCCATTGTCAAGAAAAACTTTCGGCGGGCGTCCCCAATTTCCCTCAGAGGCGGATGGGATAGTTGCCAGTGAAGCATCCGTCGCAAAAGCCGCAGCCAGCGTCCGGGGCGATCTGATGCAGGACCTTCAGCGGCAGAAAGCCTAGGCTGTCCGCGCCGGTGAGGGCGCAAATCTCCTCCGGGGAGCGGTCACGAGCGATCAGGTGCTCACTGTCCGGAATGTCCGTCCCGAAGTAGCAGGGGGCGATGAAGGGCGGTGCGGAGATGCGCAGGTGGACCTGCACGGCGCCGGCCTCCCGCAGCAGGACTACGATCTGGCGGGAGGTGGTGCCCCGGACGATATCATCACCACCCGCCTCCCTTCCACACAGCTGCGCAGCGCCCCAACTTAATGCGCACCGCCTGCTCCTGGCTGCGCTGATCCGGGGTAATGAAAGTGCGGCCGATATAGCGGTTTTTGACCAGACCCACTCCATAGGGAATCCTCGACTCCTCCGCATAACCCATGGCTGCGTCCAGGCCGGAATCTGGGATGCCGATGACTACATCCGCCTCCACCGGCCAGGTCTGAGCCAGCAGCCGGCCTGCCCGCCGCCGGGCCTCATAGACGGACTGACCGCAGAGCATGGAGTCCGGCCGGGCGAAATAAATGTGCCTGCCGCTCCTTTGTCAAGAGCTCCCCATACCGGCGGTGCAGATAGCTCATTTATGAAAGCCTATTTTATACTTCCTGCACAAATATGGAGAGCCGTCTGGCTATTTGTCTTAGCGGCGAAGCAAAATTGAGTTGAACTTGCAAAAACATCTTGACATGGAATTGCGGTTCGCGTATAATTTGCCCATAGTTTAGGACAAAGGCGTTCCGAACCAACAGGTCGGCCTGCCTTTGTCCTCTTTTTTTTATTTTACTTTACTTGAAAGAATGAGAGGAGTGTCCTGCATGTCGTACAGCAAGGAAGACATCATCCGTATGGTAAAAGAAGAGGATGTGGAGTTCATCCGCCTTCAATTCACCGACATTTTCGGTCAGCTCAAGAACGTGGCCATCACCGCATCTCAGATTGAGAAGGCGGTGAATGACCAGGTCATGTTCGACGGCTCCTCCATCGAGGGTTTTGTCCGCATCGACGAGTCGGATCAGTACCTGTACCCCGACCTGGACTCCTTCGCCATCTTCCCCTGGCGGCCCAGCCACGGCAGGGTAGCCCGGCTCATCTGTGACGTATACAACACCGATGGAACCCCCTTCGTGGGCGACCCCCGGCACGTCCTCAAGCGGGCTCTGAAAAGGGCGGAGGAGATGGGCTTTGATGCCTTCAACGTAGGTCCAGAGGCGGAATTCTTCCTCTTCCAGACTGATGACGAGGGCAAGCCCACCACCCGTACCAACGACGAGGCGGGCTACTTCGATCTGGGCCCCCTGGACCACGGGGAGGGCACCCGGCGGGAGATCTGCATGGCCCTGGAGCAGATGGGCTTTGAGATCGAGGCCAGCCACCACGAGGTGGCCCAGGGCCAGCACGAGATCGACTTCAAGTACGCCGACGCCCTGCGTACCGCGGACAACATTATGACCTTCAAGCTGGCAGTCAAGACCCTGGCCCAGAAAAATGGCCTCCACGCCACCTTTATGCCCAAGCCCATCTTCGGCATCAATGGCTCGGGGATGCACACTAACATGTCCCTGTTCCAGGGCGGGAAAAATGCCTTCTACGACCCGGATGACCCAAAGGGCCTGTCTAAAGAGGCATATTCCTTCATCGCAGGTCTGCTGGCCCACGTGAAGGGCATGGCGGCGGTGACCAACCCCCTGGTGAACTCCTATAAGCGGCTGGTGCCCGGCTACGAGGCTCCCTGCTACCTGGCCTGGTCTGCCTCCAACCGCTCCGCCCTTATCCGTATCCCCGCCGCCCGGGGGCAGTCCACCCGGGTGGAGCTCCGCTCTCCCGACCCGGCCTGCAACCCCTACCTGGAGCTGGCTGTCTGTCTGGCCGCCGGGCTGGACGGCATCGAGAAGGGCCTCACCCCGCCCCCGGAGGTCACCGAGAACATCTTCGACATGAATGCCGCCGCCCGAAAAGCTCACGGCATCGACTCTCTGCCCGACTCCCTGGAGGAGGCCATCCACGCTCTGGAGGCCGATCCCTTGGTGCTGGACACCCTGGGAGAGCATGTGGCAGCCAACTATATTGAGGGCAAGCGGAAGGAATGGGAGGAGTACCGCACCCGCGTCTCCTCCTGGGAACGGGAGAAGTACATCATCAATTATTAAAGCGGTCCCATCCCAACAGGGGAGTGAACGCACATGGAAAAGATCATTGTGGCCTTTGAGAGCGAAAAGACCGCCCTGCGTGTAAAGGAACTGCTGGAGGGGGGCGGCGCGGCCGCCTGCTTGGTGTGCCGCACCGCCGACCAGGTGCGGCGGGCCATAAACAAGCTGCCAGTGCCGGCGGTGGTGTGCGGCTACAAGCTGGGGGATCAGACGGCGGAGCTGTTCTTTGAGGACCTGCCCCCCTCCTGCGCCATGCTGGTGCTGGCTCACCAGGACCGATTGGATCTTCTGGGGAATGACGACATCTTCCGCCTGCCATCCCCGGTAAGCCGTGGGGATCTGCTGGCTGCGGTGCGGCTGCTGCTGCAAGTGGGGCGCAGGCTGGAGCGGTACGGGCGCCCCTGTCACAGTGGGGAGGATCGGAGACTCATCGACCGGGCTAAGGCCCTGCTCATGGACCGCCATGGCATAACAGAGGAGCAGGCCCATTACTATTTGCAGAAAAAAAGTATGGACAGCAGGACAAAATTGGCCCAGACCGCCCGGCTGGTGCTGGACAGCAAAACGATGGAATAGAGGCGGAGACGAGGTGGTCTCACGGCGACGGTCGGGAGACGGACCGCCGCCGTTTTTATGGAAAGAGGCGAGACGCATGAGGGAAAAAGCGGCTGAAGGGAGAGGGCTGTACCGCCCGGAATTCGAGCATGACGCCTGCGGCATTGGCGCCGTGGTGGACATACAGGGCCGGGCCAGTCATGAGACAGTGGACGATGCCCTGAAGATCGTGGAGAAGCTGGAGCACCGGGCGGGCAAGGATGCCGAGGGTAAGACCGGCGACGGGGTGGGCATACTCACCCAGATCCCCCACGCGTTTTTTGCCAGGGCGGCGGCGGAGGCGAGCATCGCCCTGCCCGGACGGCGGGACTACGGCGTGGGCATGTTCTTCCTGCCTCGGGACGGTTTGAAACGCCGGCAGGCCCAGAGACAGTTCGAACTGGTGACCGAGAAGGAAGGCATGGCTTTCCTGGGCTGGCGGGAGGTGCCCGTGCACCCGGAGATTCTGGGCCAGCGAGCCAGGGACAAAATGCCTAGCATCTTCCAGGCTTTTGTGGCCAGGCCGGAGGAAACGGCTCCCGGCTTGGATTTTGACCGAAAGCTCTATGTAGCCCGGCGGGTATTCGAGCATCTGAGCGGGGACACCTACGTGGTCTCCCTGTCCAGTCGCACCGTGGTCTACAAGGGCATGTTCCTGGTCCACCAGTTGCGGGCCTTCTACCCCGACCTGCAAAGCATAAACTATACCTCCGCCTTGGCCATCGTCCACTCCCGGTTCTCGACCAACACCAACCCCTCCTGGGAGCGGGCCCACCCCAACCGGCTAATAGCCCACAACGGGGAGATCAACACCATCCGGGGCAACATGGACCGGATGCTGGCCCGGGAGGAGACCATGTTTTCCCCCCTGCTGGCAACGGATAGGGACAAGGTGCTGCCGGTGGTGAACGCCTCCGGCTCTGATTCCGCCATGCTGGACAACACCCTGGAGTTCCTGATGATGGCGGGGATGGACCTTCCCCTGGCGGTGATGGCCTGCATCCCTGAGCCCTGGCGGAATGACCGCACCCTCTCCCGCTCCCGCCGGGACCTATACCACTACTACGCCACCCTCATGGAGCCCTGGGATGGCCCGGCGGCCATCCTGTTCTCCGACGGGGACGTGGTGGGAGCCGTGCTGGACCGCAACGGCCTGCGCCCTGCCCGGTACTACCTCACCGACGACAGCCGGCTCATTCTCTCCTCCGAGGTAGGGGTGCTGGACATCCCACCGGAGCATATCGTGGAAAAGTCCCGGCTGCGGCCGGGCAAGATGCTGCTGGCGGACCTGAGGCAGGGGCGGATCATTGACGACCAGGAACTGAAGGAGGGCTACGCCGCCCGGCAGCCCTATGGAGAGTGGCTGGACACCAATCTGCTCCGTCTGGCCGACCTGCCGATCCCAAACCAGCGGGTGGAGCGGCACAGCCGGGAGGAACTTAGCCGCCTTCAGAAGGCCTTCGGCTACACCTATGAGGACGTGAACGACACCATCCTGCCCATGGCCCGCACCGGGGCGGAGCCCACCGCCGCCATGGGGGTGGATATCCCCCTGGCGGTGCTGGACAACAGGGATCGGCCCCTCTTCTCCTACTTCAAGCAGCTCTTCGCCCAGGTGACCAACCCACCCATGGATGCTATCCGGGAGGAGATCGTCACCGACACCACCGTCTACGCGGCCGATGACGGGAATCTGCTCCAGGAACAGCCGGACAACTGCCGGGTGCTCCAGATCCACAACCCCGTTCTCACCTCCACCGACCTGATGAAGATCAAGGCCATGAACCGACCTGGCTTCCACGCAGCCACCGTGTCCCTGCTCTATTACAAAGGCACCCACCTGGATCTGGTACTGGACCGGCTGGCGGTGGCGGTGGACAGGGCGTACCGGGAGGGGGCCAACATTGTCATCCTTTCCGACCGAGGGGTGGACGAGAACCACGCGGCCATCCCCTCTCTGCTGGCGGTGTCTGCCATGGAGCAGCACCTGGTTCGCACCGGGAAGCGCACCGCCGTATCTATCCTCCTGGAATCCGCTGAGCCCCGGGAGGTCCACCACTTCGCCGCCCTGCTGGGCTATGGCGCCCGGGCAGTGAACCCCTACTTGGCGGAGGAGACCATCGTGGATCTGATCGAGGAGGGCCTGCTGGACAAGGACTTCCACACCGCAGTGGCCGACTACACCGCCGCCGTCCTCCACGGGGTGGTGAAGATCGCCTCCAAAATGGGCATCTCCACCCTCCAGTCCTACCAGTCTGCCCAGATCTTCGAGGCGGTGGGCATACGGCAGGATGTAATCGACAAGTACTTTACCAACACCGTCTCACGGGTGGGGGGCATCGGCCTGGAGGAGATGGCCGCCGCAGTGGAGCGGAACCACGACCGCGCCTTCGACCCCTTGGGACAGGAGACTGACCTGACCTTGGAGAGCCTGGGGGAGCACAAGGCCCGAGCCGGTGGGGAGGACCACCTCTATAATCCACAGACCATCCATCTGCTCCAGCAGGCCGTCCGCTGGGAGGATTACGGGCTCTTCAAGCGGTACACCGCCCTGGTGGACGATGAGACAAAGCCCCACACCCTCCGTGGCCTGATGGAGATGAAATATCTGGGCGAGCCCATCCCCTTAGAGGAGGTGGAGAGCGAGGATTCTATCGTCAAACGCTTCAAGACCGGGGCCATGAGCTACGGCTCCATCTCCCGTGAGGCCCACGAGTGCCTGGCCCAAGCCATGAACCTGCTGGGGGGCAAGTCCAACTCCGGCGAGGGGGGCGAGGAAGACGACCGGCTGGGGGACCCGGAGCGGTACTCCGCCATCAAGCAGGTGGCCTCCGGCCGCTTCGGGGTCACCAGCGCCTACCTGGTGAGCGCCAGAGAGATCCAGATCAAAATGGGGCAGGGGGCCAAGCCCGGCGAGGGCGGCCACCTGCCCGCCGGGAAAGTCTACCCATGGATCGCTTGGTGCCGCCACTCCACCCCCGGCGTCACCCTGATCTCTCCTCCGCCCCACCACGACATCTACTCCATCGAGGATCTGGCCCAACTGATCTATGATTTGAAGTGCGCCAACCGTCAGGCCCGCATCTCGGTGAAGCTGGTCAGCGAGGCGGGGGTGGGTACCATCGCTGCCGGGGTGGCCAAGGCAGGGGCCCAGGTGATCCTCATCTCCGGCCACGACGGAGGCACCGGCGCGGCCCCTCGTACCTCCATCCACAACGCCGGTCTGCCCTGGGAGCTGGGTCTGGCGGAGGCCCACCAGAACCTGATCCAAAACGGCCTGCGGTCCCATGTGGTGCTGGAGACTGACGGCAAGCTCATGAGCGGCCGGGACGTGGCTATCGCCTGTATGCTGGGAGCGGAGGAGTTCGGCTTCGCCACCGCCCCTCTGGTCACTCTTGGCTGCGTCATGATGCGGGTGTGTAACCTGGACACCTGCCCCGTGGGGGTGGCCACTCAGAACCCGGAGCTGCGGAAACGGTTCACAGGCAAGCCGGAGTACGTGGTCAACTTCATGCGCTTCGTCGCCCGGGAACTACGGGAGCATATGGCCCGGCTTGGGGTGCGCACGGTGGACCAGCTGGTAGGCCGCACCGACCTGCTGCGGGTACGGAAGCCCGCCGTCAACCAGCGGGCGGCCACGGTGGACTTGTCCGCCATTCTGGACAGTGCTTACGCCGGCTGGCCAAAGACCCGCTTTGATCCGGCGGACGCCTATGACTTCCATCTGGAGGACACAGTGGATCTGCGGGTACTGGAACAGAAGCTGGGCGTCGCCCTTGAGAAAGGCGACCATAGGCGGCTGGAACTGGCGGTGTCCTCCACCGACCGGGCAGTGGGGACTATCCTTGGTTCGGATATCACTCTCCTCCACGGGGAGGCACTCCCCGACGACACCTTTGTGGTAAAGTGTACCGGCGGGGGAGGCCAGTCCTTCGGCGCCTTCCTGCCCCGCGGCCTCACCCTGGAGCTGGAGGGGGACGCCAACGACTACCTGGGCAAGGGCCTCTCCGGAGGGAGGATCATCGTCTATCCGCCCAAGGACAGCCCCTTTGACCCGGCAGAGAACATTCTGGTGGGCAACGTGGCCCTCTATGGAGCCACCTCCGGCCAGGCCTTTCTCAACGGCGTGACCGGGGAGCGGTTCTGCGTGCGCAACTCCGGCGCCGACGCGGTGGTGGAGGGAGTGGGGGACCACGGATGCGAGTATATGACCGGGGGCCGGGTGGTAATCCTGGGCCCCACGGGCCGCAATTTCGCCGCCGGCATGAGCGGTGGGATAGCGTATGTGCTGGACGAGGACCATGACCTGTACCTGCGGCTGAACAAGGAACTGGTGTCCATGGGCCCGGTCACGGAAGAGGGAGATATAGAAGCGCTGCGAGGCCTGATCCAGGCTCACGCAGAGGCCACCGGCTCCCCCAAAGCCGGACGAATTTTGGCCAATTTCGGAGCCTGGTTGCCTAAATTCAAGAAGATTTTGCCCCACGACTACGACCGGATGTTGCGTACCATCGCCTGGTACGAGGCCCAGGGTATGGGCCGGGTCCAGGCAGAGACGGAGGCGTTCTATGTCAACGCCAGAGGAAAGGGGGACTGACCGTGGGAAAGCCCACTGGATTTCTGGAATATGCCCGGCAGGGCAATCCCTGCCAGCCACCGCTGGAGCGGGTGGCGTACTGGAACGAATTCCATCCCCGGCTGGGCCGGGAGGAGCGGCAACGGCAGGGGGCCCGGTGCATGGCCTGCGGCGTGCCCTTCTGTCAGTCAGGGGCGGTGTTGAACGGTATGGTCTCCGGCTGCCCACTGCACAATCTGGTGCCCGAGTGGAACGACCTGGTGTACCGCAGAAAGCTTGGCCGCGCTTTGGAGCGGCTACTGAAAACCAACGACTTCCCAGAGTTCACCGGCCGGGTGTGCCCCGCCTTGTGTGAGGCGGCCTGCACCTGCGGCCTAAACGGCCAGCCGGTGACGGTGAAGGACAACGAGCTGGGGATCATCGAGGAGGCCTGGGAGCAGGGACTCATGTCCCCTCGGCCGCCCGAGACCCGCACCGGTAGGACCGTGGCGGTGGTGGGCTCCGGCCCCGCCGGGCTCTCCTGCGCTCAAAGGCTTAACCGCCGAGGTCACAGCGTCACCGTGTTCGAGCGGGCCGACCGACCCGGCGGCCTGCTGATGTACGGCATCCCCAACATGAAGCTGGAAAAGTCGGTGGTCCAGCGGCGGCTGGATCTGATGGCGGCGGAGGGGATAGCCTTCCGCACCGGTGTGGACGCGGGCCGGGACGTGGGTCAGGAGGAGCTGAGGGAACAGTTTGACGCGGTGGTTCTCTGCTGCGGCGCGGCCCAGCCCCGAGATCTGGACGTACCAGGTCGGGCGGGAGTGGACGTCTGGTTTGCAGTGGACTTCCTGACAGGGGCAACCCGTGCCCTGCTGGATGGGACTTACTGTCCCTCTGCACAGGGCAAGGATGTGGTCATCGTAGGGGGCGGCGACACGGGCAACGACTGCGTTGGCACCTGTATCCGCCAGGGCTGTAAAAGCGTTACCCAGTTGGAGATAATGCGTAAAGCCACAGGCGCCCGCACCGCCAAGAACCCCTGGCCGGAGTGGCCGCGGGTGTGTAAAACAGACTACGGTCAAGAGGAGGCCATCGCCATCTTTGGTCGTGACCCCAGGAGCTACGAGACCACCGTCTCACACCTGCTTCGGGATGCGGAGGGGCACCTCACCGGGGTGGAGACCGTCCTGCTGGGGCCGGACCGCAAGCCTCTGACAGGAACGGAGAAACTGCTGCCCTGCCAACTGCTGCTTATCGCTGTCGGCTTCCTGGGCCCCCAGGACTATGTGCCGGAGGCCTTCGGACTGACGCGCACTCCCTGCTCCACTGTACAGACAGCGGAGGTGAGCTATTCCACCAACATCCCCGGCGTGTTCACCGCCGGGGACATGCGCCGGGGACAGTCCCTGGTGGTGTGGGCCATTCGGGAGGGCCGCGAAGCCGCCTGGGAAGTGGACAGGTACCTGATGGGACACGGCGAGTGGACCGAGCTCCCGCTGATTCAGACAGATTGAAAAACAGAAGGCCCGGTCGGTGCCCGCATTATGCAGCACTAGATAAGGATACATCGTGAACCAGGGGTTCATATCATTTTCTCTTAGCATAAGGCCACACCAATCTGCATATTTTAGGCGGAAAGCTTAGAGTACCAGGGGGTGTAACTTTTCTATTTTCCCTAAAATTGACCAGATCAAAAAATGATATTTTCGAGGAATAAACACCCTTATAGAGGTTGTTTTCCAGAGTTTTCCATGTTTCCCCGCTGTATTCCCTTTTAGCGCCCTATTTGCTCTCAAATAGGGCGCTAAAATTCGAAAAAATGATATACAAAAAACAGCGCGCCGGTTTGTTGGTTTTGTCAACCATCAGGCCGGCGCTTTTTGTTGCCCGGGGAGTTCAAAAAGGGCATTTTCAATTTGCGTCGGAGAAGGATGACATAGCGCGCCAACTTTATTCGTACTGCCAAAAAGGGCACACACTTTTTCGTCCCATTTGCTAAGTGGATAAGATGGTACGATAGGAGACTCAAGCGAGTGACTGGAGCGATGATCGAAAAAGGGCATTTTGCCTGAAGGAGGAAGATGCACATGACCAAAGAAACCTATTTCGAGGAACTGTCCTACGCCCTGCGGCGGCGGGAGCTGCTGCCCCGGCCGGTGGAGGAGGACGGCCTGCTCCCGGTGGAGTGGAACGGCCGCATCCTGTGCCGGGTCACGGAGAGCGGCGCCGTCCGGTATGACCCCACCTGGGTGGACACCAGCAGGGCAAAGGCCGCCCTGGCCCAGGTCACGGAGGCGGCGGGGACGGTGATGGAGTACATGACGCTTCTGGAGAATGCCCCACCTCTGAAGGCGGATGGCCTGGCG
>PPYF01544388.1_pt1 | contig 74361 bp, 115 predicted proteins | sample 1559871 | NCBI WGS metagenome assembly PPYF01 (sample SAMN08240021, study PRJNA423297) | Human gut metagenome, whole genome shotgun sequencing project.
CTAACTATTATTTGTGGAGATTCAGTGTTGGTTTGTGAAGAGTCTTGACAAATCAGGAATTGTATGGTATAATATAATAGAGGAATACTATACAATAATACCATATTTGGACCTGCCGCCGTTCGCGTATATGGCGAATTTATGTAGATTTTGGGGCCTGCGCCATAGCGCTCTCAAAATCCTAAAACGAAAGTCAATCGCCAAGGCGCGCTTGCGCGTCATAAAATTAAATAAAAAAATCCCTCCCCGCCTATATGGCGAGAAGGGACAGAACTGGCACCTACCAAGAGAGCGTTCTAAAATGAATTTTAATCATTTTTTGCGTACCCCTGTACGGTACAGGAAAAATAAGTCTATTTGTCTTGATTCCTGCGGCCAGTAGAAATTCAAAGTCAATCGCCAAAGGCGCGCTTGCGCGTCATAAAATAGGCTCACATAAACCAAGAGACAAAAGAAAAAGAAGCGTGCGGCACATGCTTTTTGTAAGTGAAAATCAATGCGGAAATGTAACTAATTTAGTCACATTTAAAAGTGTTTTTTTAATATATGTTTTTATTAAAGTGTAAATTACACTTTCCTGCCCAGAAATTTTGGCCGCATCTTATTTTGCCTTGGGCTTACGCTTGCATACCATAGACATCTCATACGTCTTGGAATTGAGAATGAATCGGATTTTACCATCATCGCCGACCTCGATGCCATGCGGGGAATCCTCCCAGTCACCGATGGTCATAGTAAGCTCTCCCAGTGCGTCCACAATGGAATTCATAATCAATCGCTTTTCAGACACTTTCTTCTCTTTCTTGTCTGTATCGGGCCTGTATGCTGCGTCATACTCGATGCCATGCTCTAGCAGATAGAGGTTGGCCGCGCTTGCCTTGAGTATTGCCTGCTGTCTCTTGGACTCGATATATTCGTCAGGAATCTCTATGGTATGCTCGTTACCTTTCATATCATAGTAGGTGTGCCGCATAGGCTTGCTTCCTTCTATCTCTTGGAGTAGGCCGGGAGTCTCGTCAAATGGACTCCACGGCCCTTCTAATTAAAAACTCTAATAAGTAGACCCTACCTATTAAATATTTCGCTACAGAGCCTTGTACGTGAAGGTCTTGCTGTTCACCGCCACCTTCTCGGCACGACCGTCCTCAACGAGGAAACGCATGTTGGCCGCGACCTTGCGGGAGCTGACATCCTCGCCCATGTGCATGGCTACGGCCTTGGAGGTGGCTCCCGTCTTTCTCTTGGAACCCACGGGAGGTTTCTTATCTCCTCCCTTTCTTTAATTATATTATACTATAAGTTTTCACTGGCCGCAAGAACTTTTTCAAGATGAATTTGGTTTTGAAAATGAAAAGCGAAATGAAAATCGTTTTCATTTGGAAATGAAATTCGTTTTTGTAATTGGAATCGAAAATTAAAAAGGTTGGGCTAAAAATTTTTTTTCTTGACATTGGTTTGCTGAACTGGTAAAATGCGCATTTCAATGAATTGGCAATGTAATCATTTTTAACCCTATATGGGCTTTCTCTTCAGCTTTCAGACACTATTCATAATCAAGCATACGTCATTTCTAAACGAGTGCAAAACACGAGTTATTTTATATCATCACAGAAATTACCAAGCTCTAATTTCTTATTGGAAAGAGCAAGTATAGCATTTACCTTATCTTTATCTTTAGCACGGTCTGCAAACCTTGCGACAAATTTTAGCCAAGTATCTCCCCTCTCTTCATCCATCGACAAATAATGCTCTCTAACCTCTTGCAAATTCATATACCCTAAATCAGTATAGACTTTCATTTCTTTCAACGTATTCTCAATAGATTCTTTCTGCGCACGTGCATAATCATTTACCCTGTAGAGTTCAGTATAAAGACCTTTCTTTCCCTTACGGTATACAGCCTTCCCCGCATATTCGATAAGGCCGACATCCCTAAGCACGATAAGGAATTCGTCTACTCTGCGAATATTTCTCGCATTCTTACAATATCCAAGAGCCTTCAAAATCTCAGTGCGGGAAAAGAAATAATTCTCGCCGCCCTTAAAGAATGCTTCGTGAAGTTGATACCACCTTTTAAGATAGCAATACGTCTTGAAACAATCCGCACTTAACGCACTGAGACAAAATCTAACAGTATCCACGGGGATGGTGACATACTGTCCTTCCACTGGCTGCACGATAATGTTCATACCATTTATCTTGATAACATCCAATGATTCAAAACAACTCATGACATTTCTAATCTGATAGTTCGTCAATCCTACACTTTTCAATCTCGCTCGACTGTCCTTCATAGACAGAATCCTAGTATTGTCCTTCTCCAACTTAGTATCCAACATGAGACTGCCCATCGCATTATAGTCACAATTTTTATTTTCCAACTTCTCAGGGTCTACGCTAAAACTCAGCTTGGGCGCTTTGTGGCTTTCTTCTTTGTCTGTCATATTTCTCTTTCCTTGCACACACGTGCATGACATATAATTTATTATATAATTTATTATATAATTTATTAGGGGTGTTCATTTTTTAACAGTTTTGAAGGGACTGGTGTTCATTTTTTAACTATTTTACCTTAACTGGTGTTCATTTTTTAACTTTCTAACCACTCCTTTCACTTCATTAAAAATTTAAGGTTAAAAAATAGTCACCAAAGTACCTGCGGAAATAATGACTGGTGTTCATTTTTTAACCATTTTGACACTGGTGTTCATTTTTTAATCGCTCCGAAAGTGAAAAAATAGCCACCAAAATACCTGCGGTTTTGTCATTTGCCAATCCGTCTTGTCCGTTCAAAATAATTTACCGCGCTCTTGCGCCATTACTTAGTTAACACGCAAAAACGTATAAGCTAACTTCACACGAACATCAAAATGCTTCGCCGCACCTACAGTATAACATATTTCGTCTATTTTGTCAAATAAAAGAAAAGACCCACGGCCATAGGCCGTAGGTCTTTTACTACACACTATTTATTTTTATCCTTCTTTTGGATACAGATATATTCAGATTCCCAGTCTTCTTCATCGAGAGTACCTGTATGAATCTTCAATGAATAACTCTCTTCCGCTTCTTGAAGAGCATCAGTAAATGTTTTATAAGTCAAATAGTCGCCAGCAATATAATTTAAATGTTCAAAAGGAATAACGCAAATATCCTTATAAGAACAAAGATAAACATAATGAACATACTCTGCTAGCAAATGTACAACTTTATAAGGTTCATTAGCCAATTGAATACTAGTTTTATATATATTATCAGTTTCATTAATATCAAACGGCAAGCCCCAAGATACTACAATGATAGGCTTTTTTATCATCTTTTTGATACCAAGTGGCTTCAAAGCCCTTTTGCTGAAAATGTAAAACAACTTCATGACACTCTTGGAGAGTCATATTATCATATGCAACCCTTGTGACACAATTCTGATTATGCGGCTTATCCAAATTCTTATATAACTCTTCTGTCATATCATCGACAAGGGTATATATATTATCAGTCCAAATCATCAATATATCCTTTCATGGCTACAAAATATCCCCAAGTATCCATTGTATACTTCCAGTTACTATTAACCTTTATGCCGCATAACTCTAACATTTCAGGTATAGGCCAAAAGCGCCTACTACCGAAAGGACACCAAATTTCACATTCAGGGCATACATGCTTGTGAAGCTCTTTTTTGCTGATGATGGCAGCAGTCCCATATGGTAGACTTTCAAGCATGTCATACACATAATCCATAATTTTAAACTGCCAGTCAATCATTGGCCCGTTATCTTTGCTTCTGCTATCTATCCATATCGGATACATCTTATCACCTATCAGGCACTCCATCAATCGCGTCAATACCCTCAAGGATAGTCTTGCCGTCTTCCTCAACTATCTTACATCCAAAAGCGAAGTCAGTGTTGTAATTGTCGGTCACACCCCAGCAATTATAGCACTCACCCTCGTCATCTGCACCAGTAGCCAAAGCATCATCAATCAGGTCATACATATTTGGCAATTCAGTATCATCGCACGTATCCTTATTGGCCGCAAGAATCTCAACCTGCTTACGTGCGCACTGATAAATATAATATGCAGCAGATAACACGAAATCTAAAGTCCAATAGACATTCTTCTTCTTATACTCTTCATTGCTCAACAGCATATGCAACGCTCCTAGTCCCAATTGTTGACAGTCCAATAGACGCTCAAATGACCACCAGCAGCATCATACTCGTCAGCATCATGCCAGTAGTAGTCACAGACGCACAGGCCAAGGTCCTCAAGGGTATTCTTAGCATCGAGCATTTCCTTCTCAGTACCTACGCAAACAACCCAATAGGCACAACCAGCATAATAATCCTTACGCTCTTCGAGAAGCATGTCGGCAGCAATATTCACCAAAGGAGTAACATCCTTCCAAGACTTGTCACCATTGACAACCTCATATGCCGCATCCAGAAGACCGTCAACCTGTACAAGAATCGTCTCAACCTTGGTCATATACTTTCTCCTTCTCTTGGAGGACTTTATCTTGTCCTCTCCCTTTCTCTATATATATTATATAATATTATAGAGCGGACTGCAAGAAAAATCTTATGCGGCTAATGACCTTATTCTTTCTTCTCTTGGATTACCTCACGCACAAAATGTGCCGTCTCCTTGACCGCATACAGAATCATACCGATACCAGTAACCAAACCAATGAAACATACCACTGTAAAAATAAACAGACTCAAAGGGGAACTACCAACCAATGCCGCCAGATTCATCATCGTCTCCCCAGCAGGAGAAAATAAAAGATAGAACAGCGCAGATTCCAACAATTGCAAAAACAAGACAGACAACTCCAAACACTTCATCAATCATAATCTTCATCATCCCATACGTCAATTACGTTGCCGAGCCAATCGTAGAAAGTCTCGCCACTGCCGCTTTCAATCTTATTAACGTAATCAGCGATACTATCAGTATCATCAGTAGTATTAAGAGCATCTAAAATATCTTTATAGATATAATCCATATAACCTCCAATAGCAAAAAGGAGAATAGATCTCTCTATCCTCCTTGTGCGGCTAATCTAGTCTTCAAAATTCATTTCTTTTCGCTCTTGGTGCTTATAGTTTTGGCCGTCCTCGAAGCCTTTATCGTAACCATCTTCACGACCTTCTGCATAGCTATCTTCACAACCATCTACATAGCCAGTATCGTAACCATCTTGCCAAATGGTGACTTTATCGTTGTGTACATCGGTACAATATGTTTTCAAAACTTTGTTATATGCGCCAGCAGTCTGAAAATAATGTTTGGCAATACACGCATTAAAGCCTGCGAACTCGCTCCACGCATCATTTTCCGCACACTTAGAGCGAGTAACCTTACCATCTGCCCACCATACGATAGTCCAAGGCTTATCATACTTGACACGCTTAATCTGATTGACTTGAGACTCATTGAACTTGCGGCGAAGAGACTCATTGAACTTGCGGCGAACCCCTTCCTCACGCTTTGTTTTCTCTTGGACTAGCTTATCAATAAGAGCATCATAAAGATTCTCAAGCAAGTCCTTATCAAGCTCCATATCAATAATACGGTCATTGCCATCAGTACCATAGTTAAACTTACTAAGGAATTTAGCATTTATGACTGCAAACTGATGTGCGGCACGCGCAACCTCATTGGTTTTATATAGTTGATGCTGAACGTTGGTATCTTGGTAAATAACGCTATCAACCGAAGTTTTCTCTACATCAAGCATACTAGTTCTCCTTACCAAAGTCCTTCTGGACCTGCTCAAAATACTTATAAAGGTCATCATTTAGCTCGCAAAGGACTGTAATACGAATCCAAGTATCAAACTTAGTGATACCATCCTGACCATGCCCAATGAACTCATACCAAGGCACCTCGTCACCGTACTGGTCTTCGAGCAGCTCACGAATATCCTCGTCAGCGAACATATTCGCAATCATCTCACAATCAGGCGAATATGTCACAAGGAAACAATCAGGATGTCCCGCGGACGAAGCATTGCCGCACACTTCATCAGAATCAAACATATCATCGCAGACTTCTTCCCAATCGGTATCGGCATTATATGTGCCGTTCTCGAAGTTGGCAACGATAAAGTTCTTGGCATCGTTCTCAACCATGTTCTTGAAAGAAAGATAAATCACACTCATTTTAATTCCTCTCTTGGACAAACTGATATATCAGAAGGTAAACTAACACATTAGATTAAAGGCTCTGAATGCTGCCGACATAGCCCTCATAGATAAGATGATGCTCACGAAGGTTCTTGGCGGCAACCTCGGCCATGATGCGGTCAAGCTGTTCAAGGCTCTTGAACACGCACTCAGTATACTCGATGCCGCAGAAGCGACCATCACCCTCGTAGAACTTGTTAAAGATGATGTTAGCCTTCATGTACTTAGCCATATTGGAGAACCTTTCTTCCTTGCCTTTCTTTAATTATATTATATAACAATTTCAAACAGAACGCAAGAACTTTTTTGGACTAATGACGCATAATAGGATAGAATAACCGTTGATAAAGTATTTGACCGCAATCTTGCCACCACTTTTCACGGTCTGCTGGAATATATACAGTGACCATAATATCACAAAGTTCCCAATAAGGTTTTATGGGTTCAACGCTACAATATGCAAAAAAACGATATTTATTTAATAAATCAATCGCTTTCTTAATGTTTTTACGAGTGCGTTTATCACAGCCTTTATAAACTGAACACCACTCAAATTGAGTCGGCGGCATAAAAATTGTCTTTTTAAGGAAATATTTAAAAAAGACATTGGTTTCGCAATGGGTCAAAATATTCATATTACCTCTAATAATAATAACAAACAGTCACTTCTACTTCCTCAGTACCATCGCAATGATGTGCAGATTTAATGCCAATTTTATATCCAGCTTCGGCATACTTAGCAAGGACTTTAATATCGGCTTCGCTCAAATATAGAAGATAAAGGGTACAATACGTAGTATTATCATAGGCGCTGTACTTTAAAGCTGTGTCAATCATAGTCTCAAGACTGGTATGTTCGTTTGCATGAGAAGGATTATTATGAATGTATTCGCGCTTAAATTCTAAAGGTTGAATCATCAATTCTACTTTCCATTGTTAAACCGATAAGAAAACGAAGCTGCGAGCTTTGTTTTGTCGCCATAAGAACGCGGTTCGATAGTAACTTCGTAGCCGGCATTTATATATTTTGTTAAAAGTTTCATCTTTTCAGCAGAGATTTCTTGAAAAACGTAAGTAAAGTTGCAGGAATCAGTTACACGATTATATGTTAATCCATCATCAATATGACGCTCAAGGCTCATACCAAAATCTTCATTAAGCTGCCTATCTTTAACTTCATAGGGTGAAATCACATTTACTCCTTAATAAGACAAAAGTTCCCAAGTATTGACCAGAAATGCTTCGTTCGTATCGACTGCATATAGAAGAACATGACCATCGCCATAAATCTCTTCAATCTGGCAGATAATGAACTTGCGAGTATAGGGGTTAAGATATTGTACGTAATCATTGCGCTTCATATACTTTCCTTTCCCTCTTGGTATACTTATATTATATACTATTATTTCACCATCTGCAAGAAAAATTTTAGACATGCGGCCAAAATTTTAATAGCAACATAGCAAAGTATCAACTTCATCTACAAAGCTATAGATATATTGACCAATAGAATCCCAGTCATTACCATCATGATACGGAATAACGAACTTAGCCGTTGAATTGCCCAAATAACGATTATACTCCCAAATCGAAAAGTCTAGCTTGTGCAACTTTTCCATATTATAATCAATAGTTACTATATCATCAACAGACACGCAACCTTTAAATGATTCATCATCAAGACAAACCATATTGAAAAACACTTTGCTTGGATTAAGTTCATTTACAGAAATACTTGCGGGTTTCCAATCAAAATGACAAAGAGGACGCTCACGATATGCTTGCTCAACCTTGGCGGCATATTCAGTCAAGCTCTCAACAATTTCATCAGTCAGATAATAACTCATTGTTAATCCTTATCAAAATTACTTGCGGCAAATAGACAATCAAGAACATATGCAGCATTTGAAATGCGGTCTAAAAGACCCACGCAAGTTCCCGCGCACTCTCCTTCACCGTCTCGAAAACATAGCACAAAATTATAAGCAGCAGAATCGCTATCGTCCAAGCTATCACCGTTAGGATAGATATGAATATTGCAATCAGCAGTTTTATAGAAAATGTCAGAAGCGACTCGAATATAAAGCCTATCCTCTTTCTTCTCAGACATATCAAGAATATGCCAAGAGTACTTGGAAACGTTGTCATACATGAAATCGTGGATAAGCTGATTCATAAACTTATTCATCTTACACTCCAAGCTCTCCGCAAATGGCCGCATAGATATATGCACACTCCATATAACCTGCACTATATACTGTCAATCCCTCAACATCGTCACTGCCGAGTGCGGCAATAGTGAATTGCGGCGCATATTCCACAAGTATAAAATTATCGGTAGAGCATATCAATTGCCATGTCGATAATATCATTCATATAGATACTGCCGACCTCACACTTATAATCTTCTACGTTCAACTCCAAAGCATTGCAACCGTCATAGAAACTAAAATGTACACGACCAATAGGATAGTCACTACCATATTCATACTCTTCAAAACTACTTATGCCGCAAGAGCAAAGAAGCTCATCATCTGCCTTTTTGTCGCACATCGAACGACACTACATTATCGTATTCGTTGTACTTCTCTACCTTCCAGCTATACATGTCACTTGCATCACATTTATAACAGATAGTATCGTACAGAGCTTCGGCACTTTTCATTTTCTTTCCTCTCTTGGAAAACAAAAACAGGGGCTTGCGCCCCTGTTTACAATTAATATAGAGATAACTTGTTCTCTGGTACGTAAACGGTAGAGCCATTTAGATGCTTGACGAGGACTGTTCCATTACTATTAAAATGCAGAATCTTAACGACACTTACAAGACCAGCAGGACCAGTATAAGTAACGTAATCTCCAACAGACAGCTTAATCATCTTAGTTCTCTTCCTCTCCGTTATTATCCTCAACCCACTCATGGTCTTCGTTCAAGAACCCGGCTTCTTCAAGGTCATCTGCCATATAGAACCAAAGATAGTCGTTAATTTCAGTCTCAGTACTGATTTCGCCGTCTCCATACAATTCAGACTCTTCAATCAAATCAACGATATAATCGTAAGCCTTTGGATGGTCAATCAACTCTTCCAACCAAGTTTTGCCGCCAGACCATGCTTGAAAACGATTAAGTTCACATTCGACAACGTAGCGCATATCTTTCTTTTTTCTCTTGGCTTTCTTTAATATTATTATATAATATTATTAAAGAGCGTAGGTCAACTAAAAAATAGTAAGGATTTTCGATTCTTTTACCATATCACAGAAAAGCATAACTGCGAAGTTCTGAACAGGACTCTCGCCCATTACACCTTTTTCACCTAGATATGTGCGGCCAATCTTGCTATACGTAACATCCTTCCCGTTTTGATATTCACAATAAATATCAAAGTAGACAGGCACTTGCTTGCGGCCAACTACTGTGAATTTGATACCATGATAATAGAACGTGCTACGCGTCTCGCCGTTATACTCACCAACTAGCCAGCCTTCATTATATACGATAGTTTCCAAAGCCGACAAAATGTTAGAGATAAGATTATAATTCATTAAATCTCCTTAGAGCTTACGACCACAGAAAGGACAATATTTAATCTCATGCGACCAACCTAGCTTATCAATGCCTTGGGCGCCATAGTAATATTCGCCCATGAGATAATATGCTTTATCCGTACCTGAATAATGAATATACATACCAATATCTGAATCGCCATTGTCATAATCAGTACAGTCGATGCTCTCGCCCCAACGGGTGTTCATCTTGAAATTACAATACTTGCACATACAATCTCCTTTAAAGATAATAGACATCTTCGCGCTTGGCAGTATGAAACACGCCATCTTCATCAACAATAATAAGACTATCGCAGAATAACAGAACATCAATGACTACGCCATATACATCGCCGTACAGAGCCTTATAAAGAACCTTGGAGCCAATCATGTAATTTCCTTTCCCTCTTGGTCTATATATATTATATAATAATATATAGTGAAACGCAAGAACTTTTTAATGCGGCATCAGAAGATGTATAAAGGCACCACAAGGTGATACAATCCAAGGAATGATGGGTGCAAGTGTAACCACTGAGATAATTGTGGCAATTATGCTGCAAGTATAACAGATAAAGCCTATCATTTCAAAGGTTTCGTATTTATCCCTCATATCGCTGCGCCGATACTCTGTTAATTTTTCTTGTTCCCAGTTAACATACTCCTTGCTTTTAGATATAAATAATTTAGCTAAAGCCAAGAAAATAATAGCAATAACAGCAAGGATAATAAACCCACTAATTTTGTTCGCAACTACATATGAAGCATATGCGGGAATTACGTCTTTTGTAACAGCGCTTACAGCAATTCCAAGCTGATTTGCGATTTCTTTAATAACTTCTGTATTCATTGTTCACATTCTTTCCGACTAATTAAGAATATAATTAATAAAAGAACCATAAGGAGAATATATCCAAAGAGTAATAGATGCAATTGCAGTAACCAAAAGAACGAAAAATACTGTTGCACAAAACCCAGCGAGAGTACCAATTATAAAATAAAGACTTGAATCATAGTCTTGATTTAAATTTCTTTATTTTTCTCTTTGCTTTTGTTCTGCCGTAATGTTTGAATTTCTTCCCTTAACTTTAAATTCTCTTTTTCTAAAAAATTAGATATGCTTTGCTCTGCTTGAAGCCTAGCAGCATAACAATCAAATTGTGATTTAAGGTCCTCTATAGCGTCTTTTGGTCTTGATATAACGAATAAACAATTACTCCAATAATAACAAAAATAACAAAAGATAAAATAAAAACGTCAAACCAATAAGGCCAATCTAATATTTTATATGCTCCATAGTAAACTTGCATATTTTATATACCCATTAGTACCGAGGAATTCGCCCCTTGAACTTGCGCTCGCTGCATTTGGTGAATTTATCGCAATTTAAGTAAGAACATACAAAGTTATCTTCTTCATCAAAGATACCGTTATCACTATGAAATACATATACATCGTGCGGCTTCTCGTACTCTTCCCAAGCGTCCATGTTGTAAGCAATGTCATGTGCGAGGAAAAGTGCAATATCTGCATCACTATCTAGAATAGGAATTACCTTCATTCCACGATAGGAATCAACGCCATCTTCAAACCAGTCCATCATAACAAAAAACATATTTACCACTCCACTACTAAAACAAAATATCCGTTTTCAGGAATTATATAACAATTATAACCTAAACTATGGTAGTATACAACAATACTGCGGCGAAAATTCACATCTTGCCCGCGTTTGTCACCGCAAGGGAAAAGCTCTGCTTTGCAGCGAAACTTCATGCTCTCTGCCGCAGCAATAATCTCTTCATTGATTTTATCTTCTAGCTCTTGGGGAATATCATACTCATATTTGTAAAGAGTATCATATACCATCGTGCGGGCATCGTTAGCAATCATAAAATACCTTTCTAAAACATTGCGCGACAAGTTACAACCGGGCGACCTTGCCAATCGCGCATACAATCTCTATTAAACCAAGTATCACAAGGGCGATACTTAGGCTCAAACCAAGGACAATTAGGACAAGACGCACGCAACGGTGCAATACTGCCTGTCTGTTTCATCCATGCGCGGCATACATCGCCATGAATACATGCGGCCATTACTTATGCTCCTTGCGATAACGCTCAGCATCTGCCGCAGTTGCTAGGAAATATTCATGCTCATGACCAGGCCAATTATATTCAACGAAGATACCCATCGAGCGTAGAATGGACTGTGCTCCACGAAGCTGCGTCTCATAACGTTCACGGTTCTTAGAGAAAGCCTTTAGTTCACGTTTAGACTTACTCTTTACAGAAGTGCTGATAATACTGCGCTCAATATCTTTTGTCGTGTTAAACCAGCTTAGAACGCTCTCCTGCTGGTCTTTTGTAAGATAATTATAATGTTCTGGATAATCAAATGTACACATATCTACTCTTTCATTACTGTAATTGTAGACTCACTACCGAGTCTATGTCTTATAATTGCATTATACCCAAGTTTCTGCAAGATTATACATATATCTTCACACTCTTTTTGCGGCATTTCATATACACAATATTCAAAGCCAATAGGTGAACCAATCTTTTCTAGCTCTTGGATAATATCTAAAATCTGCTTAAAGGCATATACAGTATCTTTTTCCATATTCACCTACACAATCATATACTCGTCTACAAGACCCTTGGCCTTTGCACGAGCAGGCATATAACGTCCAGCCCACATGCGCTTGATAACATCCTCGGGTACACGCTCGATACCTCCACGCTTAGCGTTTTGCGGCAAAGCGATGTCAAGACCACGGTTGAAATACACAAGGATAATTTTGTCAGCGTTCTTGCCGCAATTCTCAACGGTTTTACGAAGTGACTTCCAAGAGATGTGGGTAGCATCTGCAATAACATTGACACCATCAATTAGATTGCCGTTAATCTGAGCGTAAAAGTCACGGATAACATCTTTCTCATACTTGAAATAATCCATTGAAGGAAGAAAATCAGGGTCATTCTTCATATAAGCAAAACGAATATTATCGCGCGAGATAACTTCCGCATTAAAATCAACTTTATGCTCACGTGCCCAAGTTGTCTTCCCCACTCCGGCCACGCCTGCAAGAATGTAAAGATTAGCCATATTTATCTCCTTCTACTGGCCTTTTCTTTAAATATATTATATCATTTTGAATTGCTGTCTGTCAATAAAAAAATAGGGTAACTTCTATAAAAGAAGTTACCCTACGTAATGTATGGAGGAAGTGACTGGTGACGCTCCAGATTCCCTACTAAGGAACACATCGCTTTCGAGGCGAGTCCGAACGCTGGTTCGATTCCACTTCCTTATGGCGGCGGTGCTCTGCTTCCTAGTCGTTGCTCATTTCGGTCGCTGCTTTAACATCACTGCCAATATGCGGCGTTGCCTATTCTACCGCAAAAGCTGTTTTCGGCACAACTTCAAAGCCACCGCCAATAGGGGCGTGAATGTATGGCGGGGCAACTGGCATTCGAAGCCAATACTTGAATCACAAGTACGTTCTGATTAGCAGTCAGACCTAACTCCCCGTTAGTTGTCTGCCCCATATAAACAGCATCAGACCTCTCTCGTCAAGTTTCGCTATGAGGAAGCGCTTCTGAGTTATCATTATCCTGTATCTAATACTGTTTTAAACTAAGAAGGAGCGGCGTAAGAGATTCTAACTCTCACCAAGGGCTTGGAAGGCCTGTATGCTAACATTACACCAACGCCGCATTGCCTGCTGTACATTGTACAGCAGGATTCGAACCTACATAATCAGCACCAAAACTGATGTCCTGCCATTGGACGATAGGCCAGTAAATTGTATGTATTGTACTACAAATATGTTTTGTAGTACTATTCGATAATAGAATGCTGTTTAAATTTGAGATAGGTGTGTTCAGGAATTGCACCTGATTTCCTGCTCCGGTGAGCGCCGTATTGTACAGTCTCCGCCGGCGCTATGCTGCTGTTACATCATACACACCATGGTGGTCGAACTCAGAACCGTTAGATTAAAAGTCTGCTACTCTACCAGTTGAGTTAACGAGCCATATGCAATCTAGCATGCTCTGGCGGCAGGGAACAAACCTGCAACATCTTGATTAACGGTCAAGCGTTCTACCAGTTGAACTACACCAGAGTGTACTAGATTATAGGTTAATTATACAATATTTATATGCAATTGTCAAGGAAAAAGTTAGAGGTACGAAATGAAAGAGTTGAACTTTCGTCTTCCCGTTATAAGCAGGATGTCCTAACCGTTGTACGAATTTCGCATTACTGTAACTGCTTTTAAATTATTGGTGAGACTTAAGCCACCTTTGAACATACCAAAGCTGGCCGCACCCACCACCAATATCATCTTGACCAGCTGGATCAAATGTCCTTACATTATAACCCTTTTCTAAGAACTTATCCTGAAACTTCTTAATAACATCTAAGTTCCTAAACGCAGCATCTTTCATGGTTTCATCAGATGCGCAAACTACACTAAAAGTAAAATTAAAGATTACAGGAGAAAACAGGTCTGTAAGTTCTTTAAAGTTCTTATCTTCATTATTCGTTCCATCAATGCAGTAGTTTAAGAATGGATGCCTACCGGTTTCTTTCCACCAAACAGTTCCAGCATCCCTAATCTTTTGAAGATTCATTTTCTTCTTGAATGGAATTAACACATTCCGCTCTGCGTCATTGGACTTATGAATAGAAAATTGCAAACCAATTTTATCTATCTTCTTAGATAGAGCAATCATCTTTGCAAAAGTTTCATCATTATCACAACCAATAGTCGAAAGTAGTAACTGAGCATTACTAAACTTTTTATGAAGATTGACAATTGCTTTTTCAACTTCTACCCAATTTAACATAGGCTCACCCATGCTCATAAACATAAACTGTAATTTTTTACACTTTTCATTAATGTCATTAATTAAACCTTTATCAGTTAAGACGGTTACAATCTGGTCTACAATTTCATCAGCAGTAAGATTCCTAACAAATTTAGAACCTGTGCCGCAAAAGAGACATCCAACAGGACAACCACTCATAACGCTGCAACAAATTACAGTTCTATCGTAGTAACTATTATATTTATATAGAACCGCTTCGGCGACCATATCTTCTTTCGTAAAGACATACTTCCATACATCGCCAGAATTTCCTTCAAAAGTCTTAAAATTCATAACAGCACTTTCATTTAGCAATCTTCGTCAAAATAATAGTCTTCTAGCATAGCGGGAATGCCGTAAAGTAATTCATTCTCGCCAAGAGTGTCTAGAGCAACATCAACCAAATCGGCATCGTACATATCATAGAGCAGGTCAAGATATGCGTCACGGTCAGATTTACTAATCTCCATTGTATTCCTCTTCGTCATACTCTCCATCATTGCACATCCAATCATTGACGCATACCTTTTCAGGTTCATCTTCAATCAGATGCTTGCGGCAAATGCCTAGATACCAAAGGTCTGTTGACTCATAATATTTGCAATTGCCGCATATATTAGTAGCTTCAACCATTGCTTCTTCTTTCTCTTGGTGTCTTTAACTATATTATAGCATATCTTTTAACCAAAAGTCAAGAAAAAATTAAGCATAAAATTCGTTGAAATCATTAAACCAATCCAAGAGAGCTAAAGATGTAAGTGGAGCCATATTCCATAATTCATTAGCACAGTAGTCACTAGTATGAGAAGGATTCTTTTCCATAGCACCGATAACAAGCTCATGGAAGGTAGCACGGTCAACCTTTTTAAGTTCATCTACAATTTTTTCAATATCCTTTTGCTGACTAAGATATACAATGAAATCAAGAATCATAGCAGTCAGTTTATTAAGGTGCATAGCACACATTTCTTCACACATCTTTTTTCTCCAATTTAGGATGAATTGCCCATTCACCGCACCTATCACCACTTTGCGGCGAAGGATGAACAGTATAGACATTGTAATCTGTCGGGTCAATAATTACATTAGGCGGGAAACGATAGCAACTGCAATTTTTATAAAAACGACAATTGCCGCAAATTCGTTGGACCTTATGTTTGACTTCCATGCTATTCTCCAAGCTCAATCTTCTTCTCTTGGACATCAAGCCAAATGTCGTGAATGTTCACAGGAGTGAGGTCATTCGTATCAACACCGACATGATATGTCCAATCAACAAGGCCCTTCGGGGCAGCATCATGAACATGACCATACAGAATGACATTGGCGCTGTCTCCACGCATTTCCTCGGGACGCTCATGAATCATAATGAAACTGACATCATTGTAATCAAGACAAGACACCTTGTTTTCGATAATCCAGCCGAGCTTTTCCATTTCTGCAATGCGCTTCTTGGTATCATGATTGCCGGGAATCACATGAATCTTTCCATTGAGACGAGAGCCATATTTAGCTACGGTCTCAAGTGGCCCCATGAAGCAATCACCAAGATGATAGACAGTATCATCAGGAGATACAACGGAGTTCCAGTTCTTGACAATAGCTTCATTCATTTCTTCGACCGTATCAAACGGACGCGACTCTGGACAATACTTTATAATATTCTCATGACTAAAGTTAGTCAATGCGAATCTGAGATAACCCAGATTGACATTGGTATCACCTCCAATGAATTATACATATGACCAAATATAACCATATGCAGTGTTTGTTAAACCTCTAGAACATGATGCTATATTTTTGCTATAAGAATTTTCTCTTTTTCCAGATAAAAACTCCGCAGCATCAGCAACGCTATTGAATATGCGTATCTGTTCTTTGGTGTCTTTATCAATTTGAGCAACTTTTTTCTTTTTGCTGTTTGCAATAAAATCTTTACTAAATTCATCAAAAGAATCTACATAACACCATCTGTACCCATAAGCGGTTTTCTGTTTACCTCTGCATACAGCAGAAATATTCATACTTCTGTCGCCACCGCCAACACTGTCTGCGGCTTCTTTTAAAGAAGTGAATTTTTGTAAAATCTTACCGCTTGCTTTGTCAATTTTATAAACTTCTCGGCTGCTTATTTTAGAAGTTACTGTTTCTGCTGGAAGTATTGTAACGTCATTTTGCCTGCAAGCCCTTTGGACAATGGTGCTTGCACATTTATACTTTCTACTTACTTCGTTTACATTCTGTATCTCTAGATATGCTTTTGCCAATTCTGAATAATCATACATGGGCTTTTTATGAACGTCTATATTGTTTTCATGTAAAACTTTAGACACTGTAAAATATGATACATCAACTTCTTTGCTAATATCTTTTACTGAATTATTTGTATTTATATACAAGTCCAATATTTGCTGTTTCTTCTCTTCGTCTAAAGGTGGCTTTCTAAAGGCACTGCCACCCATTGTCATGTTATATCCTTGATAATATGAATCATAAAAACTTATCCAATATATTTCTCTATCATTTAATTCTTCTGTTAAGCATTCTTCAATTTCTTCAATAGAGAAATTATCTATACCATATTTCCTCATGGTTCTATGAAGAGCGTATTGACACCCTTTTATGGCATCTCTTTTGTGCTCGTTAAATCTTTTTTCTATTGTACCAATTGTTTGACCAATATAAACATTTCCGTTTATATTATTCGTAATTTTATAAATATATCCCAATATTAACAACCCCTATTGCTATATCTCGATTTCTTAAATATATTATAACATAATATACAGCCAATAGTCAACAAAAAAATAGGGACTCAAAAGAGTCCCTACAAAAATATCAATGTGTGCGGAAAAAGTTTATTCAGTGTTGTATATCATGAAAATTGCTATATGAAGTAACTGAATAATAATCACGCACATTGCGTCTATATAGCTCGCACACTATATAGACGAGAAAGGGGTTTACAAATAATGGCAAGGAAAAAGTGTAAAGAGTATAGGTGGGGTTGCCTCTTTCTAGTGAAAGCTGCTCTTATTTAAACATATAACGAAGTAACTCTTTACTAATCACTTGCCGCACAAGAGAAAGCGATACGGAAATAGGTGTCTCAGTTTGAGTAATCAGCTCAGAATGGAGATTTGAAGTATCTGAAACGTTATCACGTATCGCCTACTTTAATAAAATAAATGCGGAAAAGATAAAATCAGTTTAAACGTGCAACCGACACAGAGCTGGAGTCGAACCAGCGAATACATTTTTCCAGAATGAAGTAACTGATTTATTATCACGCATTATGGTAAACAAATAAATGCGGAAAAGTTAGATTCAGTGTCTAATTATTAACATACCAAAATTAATGAAGTAACTGAATCTTAATCACGCATTTAATAAACATTGGTGCCGCATCTAGGTAACGCTCCTAGCCAGTCATAGACAGAAGATTTACAGTCTTCCCCTCGTCTTTAAAGGAATACTGCGGCAATGGTACGCCGGGTCGGATTCGGACCGACATGCGGAATGGTTACCGCCAAAGGATTTTGAGTCCCCGCTCTCAAGGCCAATCGGAGTGCCGGCGCATCTTTAATTGGTTTGTTTCTGAATCCCAAGCATATCAAAAAACTCGTCTGGAATAAACTTGTCATCCAAAGGCTGATAGTCTTTCCAGATAATCAGAGGATACCAAGTCTTTGACCACTCAGTAAATTCAGCAAATTCATCATTATATCCAAAAGAAACAGCAAAACCAAACCAGCTAGGCTTGACATGCGGAAAAGTCTTTTTGATAATTCCCTCGTTGTCAACAAAATCACCGATACGACCGCAAATAGTACAAACGTTCCTATAGGCATAAGTCCATGTGCCAGCGTACTTATCAAAGTAATTGATAACAATACTCTTATCATAAGTGTGCTTATGATTGGCTTTCTTCACTGTCTTTTTCTTTTTACGAGCGGGAGTATTGGCCGCATCGTCAGGAATATAAGCGTATTTAGTTGCCAATACTTCATCCTTATAAGGATACGACATTTACAAAGCTCCTTTTCTGCTTTTGGATAAACTGAGTAGCTATCTACTCTGCTGGAATGGTAGGACTCGAACCTACAACAGCGCGGTTAACAGCCGCGTGCTCTACCATTGAGCTACACTCCAGCAGGGTAGATAAGCCATACTTTGTTCTATTGGAATGACAGGACTCGAACCTGCGACACGTTGAGTTAACAACATTCTACCGACTGAATTACACCACAATAGAATGAATTACTTAGACAGGAGAGTATTATGAAGATATTCGTCAGCTTCTTCAAACGTATCAAAACTCTTGATGATTTCAAAACGAACAGTAGAGCAATCAGTGTTGACACGAATTGAATAGATGCCACAGGTCTTTTCACGACAAATGACGAACTGCTTCATAACAAACCTCTTTCTCTCTTGGCCTATATATATTATATAATATTATAAACCAAAAGTCAAAAAAATATGCGGAAAAATTGGGGTCAGACTAACAAATGCAGCGTACCGTATTTAAAATATACCATAAAATCTTCACGAAGTAACTGAACCATCATCACGCATAATAAATAAACTTAACTAGGAAAGAATGACGCCCTGCTTTGCCTTGTTAATCTTACGGCGGAGCTTGCGCATGATGCCTACATTTTCTGAGTTCTTACCTTTGCGGTTAAGTAGCATCTGATAACGCTGTTCCATTGTCTCGATTGACTGTGCCATACTTCCTTACCTTTCTCTTGGTTTACTACACTAGAAGAAAACAAATGGTCAAACCTAACAGCGTACTAAGCATTACACTTCTGGGTGTTGGCAATAAGCCGCAGGGTCACTGGTTTGTTGACGGTACTGTTGACTATCCTTTTTCCCTTTCCTTCTAGATATATTATATCAAATTATTCAACTATTTGTCAAATAATTTTTTTAACTAGGCTGGCTCTGAAAGACTCGAACTTTCATTAATGCGGTCAGAGCGCACTTTCCTATTCCGTTAGAAGAAGAGCCAAAAATGGGCAAATTTATATAGCGACTGCCCGAACCGCTGGATTGACTTGGGGTAGTACAGGCGAGTTCAAAGCTCGGTCTACTACCACTTGGAGAGTGTCTAAGATTAGCACTCTGAGCAGGAAGTCAGATTTGAACTGACGTGTTCGTAAAGAAGCGGGCTTACAAGACCCGTGCCATCGACCGCTAGGCGATTCCTGCTCAGAATGTTAAAAGAAAAATGAGCCTGCAATACTCTAGAAATCTTGCAAGCTCTAACACCACTATTACAATATAAAAGTTGCGCAACAAAAATTATAACTTTTTGCCCAGAACTTTTATCTTGTAACTAAAGTTATTATACCATATTGGTATAACGTCTGTCAAGAACTTTTTTTAGCTGTCAAACCAATAGACAATAAGAATATCTTGCGGAGTTAGATAATATGCTCCTTCAATGCTACAATAACGCTTAATGTCCTCGATAAAATCGCCAACACTATCTTTAAGCTCATTGTTAGAGGAATGACTTCCGAGCATATCATCAATCGCATACTTAGTAGAACTAATCATATTGTAATGACTGATAATATCAGAAAGCATGACCGCATTATATCCATATGCGCCACCATCTTCCCAGTCTTCCCATTCTTTGAGAATCTTTTGCGGCACAAGGTCATCATATGCGAAATACTTGCCAATAGGACAAGCAGATTCATCTACATATACGCGGCCATTGCCATCCATGAGCCAAGAAAATAACTCATAGTTGCGACCATTGTATGGCTCTGCATAACTATACACGACATTATCATCGTCGTTATCGTAATACTGAGAAAACAACTCTACCGGATAATACTTCTCGCATCCATTCTTTCGTGCATACTCGCTAGTCTTGCGAGCAAGATAAACATGAATGTCCTGTCCCATAAAAACTCCTTACAGCGTGTCCCTGTCATACACCTGACATGAAAGGTTTAAGTCCATAAGATTGGCGTAAATATCACTAAGTCGATTTGCAATATCCGCACGAGTGTTATTCTTGCACGAACGACCATTAAGATTCTTAATCTCGTTTTCCAAGTCACTCAGCTCAGAGTTGATAGCGTGCTGAACCTCGTACAAATCATCTCCGATAAGACCTTCAACACCAGTTGCGTACTGTGCTTCATGATAGGAAAGCATCACAGACTCTAATTCATCATAGTTGAAGCCGTTCTCTTTCAAGCAAACGTCCAAGTCGCGCTTCGAGTCAATATTGTAATATTTATCTTTGACAAACAAATCCATGATACCTTCCTCTCTCTTTCTTTAACTATATTATATAACTTCTTAAACCTCTTGGCAAGAACTTTTTTTAACTAAATAGCTTTAGCAGACGAGCGAAATCTTGGTCAAGAAGAGACTCATAGGAAGGACGGTTTGTGCGGACAGTCTTTGTATCCTTGGTATCCTTCTCGATTTCTTCAATCTGCTTCTTGATTTCCTCAGCCTGAGACTTTAGGTCAGCGAGCTTTGCTGCACGCTCTTCACGTTCCTTCTTAATCTTCTCAGCCTGTTCCTTATCCTTCTTCTGCTTGCGGCCATTGGATACAGTCATAAGCTCGCGCGTAAGAGTACTAGTTAGTTCATCAATAATCTTCATAGCATCTTTGCCGCTAGCTTTATGGTCTAGGTCAAGGCCGTCAGAATCAGTTACATGTACACCGAAGTCTACAACACCATCCTCATTCGTTGTCATAGCTAGATTAAAGTTTAGACCATAAGATTCTGCCATTTACTATTCTCCTTTTAATTCTTTTGTTCCTTTAACTTCGTTAATATTATAACAAATATTTTTTTAGAAGTCAACTATTTTATTGAAAATATTTTAGTACCAACCATGAGATTGCCAGTGTGCAGCCGCATTTTCCCAGCTACCATATCTATTTGATACATATTGCTCAGCAACCCTGTCTTGATTTTCCTGCGACAAGTCTCCATTCAAATAGGAAATATCAAGCTGATATGCGCCATAGTAGCGTCCATTGGTGGCACTATAGCTGCCGCCACTTTCTTTAGAAACAATGAAGTCACGCGCTGAACCGTTCCAAGAGTAATCAGCATATGAATAGCTTGGAGCGCTATATGAGCTAGATTGCTGATTCTGGTAGTTTGCCTGCGCAGCCGCTTTAGCAGCAGCTTCTTGAGCCGCACGTTCTTCTGCTTTTTCCTTCTCTTGGAGTGCTTTCTGTTTCTTATCTGCACCATACTGTTTCCAGCTATCAAGTTGAGCTTTATACTGCTTTAACTCTGTAATAGTATCGCAAACAGATTGCTTCTCCATAATATCTTGAATCTCTAGAATATCATTCTGTTCAAGATAGTCTCCGTAATTTTGAATAATGTATATGACTTCATCAAACTGTGAATCTTTCATATTACATTTATCCACCAGCCATGTCTGAGCGTTATCGTACCCATCTTCCTTATATGGAATCATAGCATCAAGTGTAGTTGTGCGGACTGCCGCATTTGTAATTTCGTCATTAACGATGATTGCATTTGCTTCGTTTACACAAAAAGCATTTGTCACGCCAGCTAGTGCCACTATGGATAAACACATAGCCAATGCTTTCGTTTTGTTTTTAATGAATTTCATTCGGATAATTCCTCTTTCTATTCCTATACGACAAGACGATTGCTTAAAAATATATAAAAGATGTGGGCAAAAGATTATAATCATTTGCCCAATTAGTTAATTTGTAAAACGAATTTGCTTTTTCTTTAAGACCTCGCCAAGAGACAGAAAATCTTCACACTTATTACAATGATTTGATAGACGCTTGCAGCAACGGCGTTCGCAGTCAATCTTGCTTGCGGTGAAACTTGGATGGATTGCGTCACAATGAAAGTCCATATCTACATCTTCATTGATTTCGCTCATTTGACCATGCCAATATTTATTAATGAACCATGCGCGATATAGGACATCGAACTTCGCCCAGTCATACGGCAGTCCGCATTCAAATTCAAAAACATCAAAATACGGATTGATAGTATCCATGTCTTTTGGCATGAAAATTGGAGCTTTTGGATTGATGCCACGGTCAAGTGTCATTGATGGCACCTGATTTAAGATTAGCCGCATTTGAACGTTATTCTCTTGGCAAATGTCATGTACATTCTTTAGATTATAACATAAATCATCGGCAATATATACATCAGATACGCCTAGATTGATAAAAGATTCAAGACAAGAATAAGTTGGAACCTTCATATCTTGATTAAAGAAAAACTTATATGAGTTCTCTTTCAGTTCTGTGGCCTTTGTAATATCTGTTGGCGCTACGCGGATATAAATCTTGTCTGACACTTTGTTAATTGACTTGACTGTAGGCATATGGATACCTTCTGGAAATTCCAGATTGATGCGAGTATCCTCATACTCCTGCACAAAGTCAATAAGGTCTTCAATTGAATTGCGAGATTTGTAAAAGAGAATATTAAACTCTTTGGCTTCATCGTTCAATTCTCCATTCAATTGAAATGGAATTGCCAATTTAATCATATATCATCCTTTCATAATAACCTATGTTATATTATATAGCAAAAAAGGGCAATTGTCAAGAGACAATCACCCTAAAAGTCATTAAAGATATGCGGCCAAACGATTCCACAGCCATTGCGGCAAGTCGGAAGTCTCGACCTCATAGTCATCTAAGAGGTCATAGACAATATCGACAGAAGCACGCCCATTATATTCAGTTTCAATTGTCTGGATTACAGAATCAACCTTCTGCTCCATTTCTTCCTCAGAAGCAAGAAGCATCATGGGATTGCCCACAGAATTGTCCATGTGCAGCATTGTTAGTCCTCCATCAAAATGTCGGCAATCTTATACATATCTGCGTAAACTCGCTCTACGCGCACGCCGTAGATGTTGTGAATCATATCAATTGCACCATCAAGATAATACCCAGAAGTATCATCATGATACCCAGAAATATCATCATGATGCTCAAGATAATAGTTTGCAAGGTGCAGAATAGCGGTATTGTAAAAAGCCATCATATCTTTTCCTCTCTCTTGGCTATACCATAATTATAGCATATGATATATCCAATCGTCAAGATTAATTTTCAGACCAGTTACGCAACTCGATTACCGAAGGGCAAGTTCCTCGACCTTGCTCGCGGCACTCTTCCACGAACTCAGGAATTGCGTCCATTAGACTGGGTTCAAATGCCAGCTTGTTCTTGATGTTCTTGATAGTCTCAATATCGCGTCCAGTCCAAACCTGCTGCAAAACTCCACGAGCCTGCTTCCAGTTCTTGTACCAAGGAGTCTTATACTTCACCATAAAACCGTCTGCATCCTCAAAGACAAAGCCCTCGATGTTAGCACGTGCGGCCCACTTGTCAATGAATGATTCAAACTCCTGCCAGTTGGCAATGGTCTTGCTCAAGGTCTTTACATAGAAGCCGTAATATGTTGCCACGTCCACTAGTGAATCATAGTCAGCATGGCTATAGTTGAAAAAATTTCCTACCAAGTCCAGAAGAACAAGGTGAGGGTGGGTATATTCCACGATGTGCGGGTCATGGATAGGGTCAATGCACTCGAAAACAGCTGTGCAGTAGTTCTTGCGCAAATAGTCCGCAAAATCTGCCTGCTGTGTAGCGGTCAACGTCTTATCTAGAACGTCACGGATATATCCTGCGAAATCTCCCTCATTCGTGCTCTTGGATGCGATGAACAACTTGCCATCCTCGGTCTGGTCGGCAGAAATCATCGCAAGGAAACCATTGGACTTGACATATGCGCACACAGGGAACACAAGGTTCTCGCGCAGGCTATCCATTTCAGTCTCAGGGCGCTCTCCGATGTTGAAGAACTTATTATACGAACGAGCAATAACCTTATTGTCTTTCACGAAAAGTCCGCGTGCCTTTACATTGATGGAGTCCCATGCTTGGTTGAAAAAGCATTTGTTTGAGAAATTAAAAGAAGAGATTCCATTGGCAAGATGCTTCTCGCGCACAAGCGAGCTATTACGCAGCATATCGACTTCGTTCATTTATCTTCCTCTCTCTTGGTTTAATAATATTATATCACATATATAACTGTGCGGCAAATATTTTTTTACAAAAAAAGGGAGAGGAACTAATCCTCTCCCTTTGTAGCATTTTCTTCAAATTCCATGCGCTCTAACTTTTCCTTACGCTTTGCCTTGTAAGTATCGTCTTTGCGCTGACGAATTAGCTTTGCTTTGTGGGAAAACTTTTCAAAAGTATCATCATCGTTATACTCAAGTTCGTCCCAGTCACGAATTTTCACAATAAATCCTTTCAAAGAAAAATGCTGTCTAATATATAAAATCTCATTAAGAGATATTATATGTGGACTCCCCGGCGAGACTCCAACTCGCATGATTAAGTTTAGAGGACTTGACTTTATGCACTTAAGTTACGGGGAGATATTTAATAAGTGATGATATAGACCTTGCGGCTAGTGTCGTGATAAATTTGAGTTGCTTCAGTCAAATTATCATGTAGAATAGCATTGCCAATAATTTTTTTAGTTTCATCATCACCATGAAGCCTAGAAAAATGCGGCACGATTGCGTCATATACATCACGCTCAGGATAGCGCTTACCACTTACGAAATCTACAAGAGTAGTGTATTGCTCACACCATACAAAGGTAAGATTCTTATTAAACCTTGTAATATAATCATTCATTTCCTTATCAGGAATAATCATACAGTGCATTACTTAAACCGCTTTCCATAGTAATATGCGTATACAGAAAAAAGAAAAATAAAAACAATTCCTATAATTACAATCAACATGTTATCACCTAATATACTTTTTCATAAATAAAAGAATCGTCACCAGTATAATAAAAATGCTGGATACCCTTATCACGCAAAGCATGAAGGCAGGCAGGGCAACTTCGTGCTAAACCGAAATTAAATCGCTTTCCATTGCAGATACGATAAGTATATACCTTCACCTTTGAATAGTCAAGGTTTACATCAATGCACTTTGGAATATTCAAAAGACAATCAATCTCTGCATGAAGATAATCATGAATAGGTTGACCATTCTCTCTAAACGTACGATATTTGCGATTATACTTCTTTTGCAAAGGATTGGTCTTGCGGCTGTTGTGACCAGTAGCAAGAACTTTGCCTTTATAAGACATAACAGTGCCGAGTTTGAAAGGTTCATATGTAGATTCCAGTGCCGCCTTTCGCGCAAAATCAAACATCTTTATATCGTGCTTACTAAACTCAGCCATTTATTAAATCCTTTCACATCTTATATTATATATAATATCATAAGATGTATCCAGCGTCAAGAACTTTATTTCACCAAAGTAAAATTAGGATGATAACCAATTGACTCGCCGCATAGTGTAAGCAAGTTTACACAATTCGAGATAATACGCTCATACTCTTTAGTGCTATTGGCATTCTCCAATAGAGAAATAGAAGCGGCCATAGAAGTTTTTGCAAATTCTACAGGGCTTAACTCAATATAGATTTTTGCTTCTGGTGATAAATCATTCCAGTTCATATAACAGCATTCCCATCTTTAATCTAATACTAGTTCCGTATTCTTCTTATATCGTTCATAATCCTCCTGCGGCACATCGAATACAGTAAAGATACCTGTCTTAATATACACGCCACCCATATTACCGTCACGCTTAATGCGACTAAGCATGTCTTTCCATCCGTCCTCAATCACTTCAACGCGCTGTTTGTCTGGCGCTACGACATATGCGGCAGAATATTTGCGACCTTCTTCTTTGCTTACTTCACCGCTAAGATAAAGATACTGTGGAGTTTTACTAATATCTTCCTCATATGAACGATATATAGAAACCATGTTATCCATGAGGTTTCCTAAAACATAGATTTGAAGGATAGGACGCACATGCTTGTAATCACAGATAACAGTTGAAAGCCAGTCGTTCAAAGACATGTCCTCGCACTTAAACTCTGCACCAAAATCGTCCATCAACATAACTTCAAAGTCAAGTTCTTCTTCATCATCTTCGATGTTAAAGTCAATCGCTTCGGAGATATAATATTCAATTTCATCATATGAAATAAGATTATCAAATTGTCCATATAAAGTATATGGAATATCATTTACAGTAGTTTGAATCTTGCAATAACGCATATTAACCTTTCATCCTATAACGTCGAGAGTATTCCATCATACAACACGCGGCCGCTTGTGCAACATTTAATGAACGAATACTTCCATCTTGACGAATATAAATCATTTCATCGCACTTATCAATGATTTCTTGCGGCAAACCATCGCACTCACTACCATATACAAATGCGGATTTCATTGGAATATCTGCATCGAAAATATTCTTAGGATTATATTCAGGAATATTATCAACAGCAAAGATACTATATCCAAGAGGATGAAGAATCTCAAGGACTTCATCAAAATTATCCGCATGATATACACGCTCTACATGAGTGCTACCAACAGCTCCCCTTCTATCAAAGCGCTTGCGGCCAACGACATAAGTTTCCTTTGCAAGAAAACAATTAGATGCACGAATAATTGAACCTACATTAAAACCGTGGTCAAGATTGATGCAGATGTTCACTAACGGCATACGGTTAGGTTGAAGTGCCGCACGAATTTCTTCAGCAGACCACTTCTTATAAATGTCAATTACATTGTTACTAGGCTTTGCTTCGGTATTGATACCATGCGAATATTGAGTAATCATAATATCCTTTACAGATTAATTAGAATAGTAAGCATTAAATATCCATAGTTCTTATCAACTTTAATATTGAAAGTAACAACATCTGCCTTTAAAATCGCGTCATGTTGTTCCTTTATCCATTCATTAAATGGAACAGAAGGAGTGCTCATTTCAGGAAAGTTATACATCGCAAATGAAATATATAAGTTATTTCGCATATCATCATCAATAGCATCTAACAGACAATAAACATTCATATTTACCACTCAATCAATGAAAGCTGGTCAGTAAGGCGCTGGGACAGTTCATCATCTTCAATATAGAAAATATCTTCCTTGTCATTTACAAGATAATTAGAGATAATCTGCCCAAAACGTTGGTCAGGATATTGCTCCCAAAGGTCTTGAAACTTTACAAGAATATCATAGATTCGATTTACATCACGCATAATCGTTCCTAAGCTAGAATCTGAATCATATCAAGAAATGCCTTATAGATTTCAAAACGAAACTTTTCAAAACGTGCGGCAAATGCAATATACGAATAGCCGCACATAAAAAGTACGTATAGTACAAATAGACAATCTGCCATTATTACTCCCTAGAATTAAACATAAGACATGCTACAGTGTAGCCGAAAAAGAAACCAATAGCAAAACAAATTATTAGACCTTCCAAATATCATTGCATGTGTATGGCACGTTGTCAATGTTTTTCTGCTGCGGACTTGCTTTGGAACGAATCCTTTTAGTTTCTAGTACTATATGCTCCATATAGCATTTCCCAGCAATTGCCGCAATCACAAGAACGGTGATACAAATAACTGTAATAGACCCAATATCCATTTTATCTCTTTCTCTTGGATTTTATTTAAATCTATTATATAGCAAAAAAGTCCCAAAGTCAATAGAAACTTTGGGACTAATTTATATTATTTTGTATTTACTACTGGTGTTGACCCTTGCGGCACAACGACAGTATTGCCATTCTTTGACATTTCCTTTAGAGCATCAATGTACTCTTGGGTTAGAACATTATCAGTTAGAGACTCGTTGAGTACACGGTTTGCTTCTGCTTCTTTCGTAGCTTCAATAACCTTAGTCTCACCCTTAATCTTTGCAGTCTCCTGTTGGTTCTGTGCTTTAGCTTTCTCTACTTCTGCGGCCTGAGAATCAGCATAAGCATCTGTAATAGACTTGGCATAAGAAATATCTTGAACACTTACCTGCTCAACAGTAAGACCAATCTTAGACCACTTCTTTTCAAGAGCCTTCTGGACGGCCTTTGTATACTGCGCACGGTCAGTTAGCATTGTAATGGTATCGAATTGACCAGAAACTTCACGTGCAACAGAACGAAGGTCATTAGCCGCATAATTCTTAGTAAAATTTTCTTGGGTGCCGTATTCAGTGTAAAGATACTCAGCTGTCTTCGGGTCAAGACTATAATTAATCTGAATATCAACATTAGCAGAAGAGCCTGATTTATCATTTACAATTACGCAAGGACCCTCAGCAGAACCACCATCATAGGAATATTCTGTGCCTTTACCGTAAAAGTTAATTAAGTTATTGCGCGTATCAAATGTAATTACATCGTTCCAAGGTGCGGTAAAATGAAAACCTGCATCTGTAGTAGAACCAGCTAGATTGCCGCCAAGAGAACGAAGAACAACTACTTCACCTACGTCTTGAGAATAGATACTGCTAAGGCCAATAGCAACTAGACCAAGTACAATAACTACCGCTCGTAGTCCTAGTGGAACTCGCTCTTCATGTTTATCCTCTTTGAAGAAATACAGACATGCGGCAATTCCAGTAATCGTAATGATAATACCGATAATAAAAATAAGAATTTTAAACATTATAACCTTTCATCGTAGTTGATTTCAATATTCAATTGTAAATTAGATTGCCTTTAGTTGGTCAATGATTGGCAAGATTTGCATATTATTCGTGCCGATAGCATAATTTTGCTGCTCTGAAATAAACACAATCCTGTCAAACGGTTCATTATCTTGTGGCGAAACCTTGCATCTATACATTTCTGCAATTTCTTTTTCGCTTAGACGATGATATTTATCACGATTCTTATTTCGCGCAAGCGCAACGTTTTGCGGAGTTTCAACCCAAACGCAAATTACTTCGCAACCCTTGTAATCTACATTGTTGAAAAACTTATCACGTTCAAGACGATTGATGTTGCGGTCATTTGCTACAACATAGCGATGTGACTTCAAAGCGATATTGACAGCATTATAGAAACGCTTGTTAACTGTCTCAGCATTTTCTGAATTATACATGCGGCAATTATCTCGTTTGATTGTCATGCAGTCTTTATGAGAATCTTGAATCGCTTTTGCAAATACAGACTTACCGCTCTGCGTTACGCCACACATTAAAATTAGCGTATGCTTCATTTTAGCCTACCAATAGATAGTGTACTTACTAATAGTAATGTCAATACGGTCAATACCACCTCGGAAATAAGTTACCTGATAGTGTTCATTGCGTGTTACATCATATCCAAGAGATTCTTCAAGAACCTTAAAGACTTCTTTCTGCTGGTTAGTAAAGTCTTTCTCTTCCGCAGATACGAGTTTACCACTTTGAATGATTTCATCGTAGAAGTCTGAAGCATGCGGATAAACATCTACGTTATTTTTGCCGTCATTAGCAGCTTTCTCAATTCCTTCCATTACAATAGTAAAATAATCATACTCTTGGACTTTCTTAAAGCGTTCTTCCCTTTTCTTCTTTAGAGCGACATAACGCATGTCACGTGCTTTTTCTGCTGTAATTGATTTCATGTAATATCCTTTCTTTTATGTGTTGGCTATATTATAAACCATAATCATATTGTATGTCAATACTTTTTTAGAAAGAATTTTAATTAAAAATTTTTCTTGACAAAAGACTTGAAAATCATTATACTTTTTAATTGGGTTGTTAAGGGGTTTACCCCTTAAATATATATAATATAATTTATATTAGTATATATAATGTAATTACATTAGTTTATATAAAATAGTTTATAAGTATATATTGACTTTTATATATATAAGAGATATTATATAATTGCTTTATATATAAAAGATATTATTATAAAGAAATTCCTGTGCTACGCACAGTAATTTCTATTAAAAGAAGAGAAAAAGGATTAAAGAAAAATAAACTACTTTGCTACGCAAAGTAGTAAAAAGAAACAGGAAAAAGAGAAGAAAAAAGTTCTTGCGTGCGGCCAAAAATTTGTGTATAATGTAATTACGAAAACAAGAGAAAGGATTTTATAATGTCTCACTTCAATAAGTACGTGCATCTTGAGCGCTCAACTCGTTCAGAGGTTCAGGGATTCATCGGTCGTGACGTAATTTTGCAGTCTAAACTCGATGGTAGCAATGCTTCTATGTGGGTAGATGATAACGGAAATGTCACTTGCGGTAGCCGCACTCGTGAAATTTCTGTAGAGAATGACAATGCTGGTTTCGCAGACTACATCATCAATACTGATGATGCCGAGGTTAAGGCACTAAGGGATTGGTTGCTTGACAATCCTACCTATATCATTTATGGCGAGTGGCTTGGCGGTGTTGATGGCCGCAAGTTCACTGGTACCATTAAGACTTATCTTGATGGCGGATTCTTCATCTTTGATATTCTTAATACTGATGATGGTAAGTATATTGATTATGATGTATGGTATCCAGTAGTCAGCAAGTTCTATCATCGTTGCGTTCCTGTTATTTGCCGCATTAGCAACATGACTTGGGATGATGTAAACAAGCATGTTGACGAGTGTACTTATAATCTCCCGAAGGGAACCATCGGCGAGGGTATCGTAATCAAGGCTTATCCTTGCGTACGTGACCCGTGGGGCAACGTTCAGGTTGCCAAGATTGTCCGTGACGAGTGGCATCATGATAAGTCAAAGAAGAAGACTGTCTATACTGGTACTGATTCTTTGGAGAAGGAGTTTGTAGAGAAGTATTGCACTAACGCCTTTGTCGAGAAGGAGATCAATAAGGTTCTTATCGCTCTTGGTATGGACAAAATTGATTGTAAGAACGGCAAGTTCTTCGGCATGGCTATCAATAAGGTTCTTGACGAGCTTATGGAAGAGAACTTCTGGGACTTCTTCAAGAAAAAGAAAGCTACTTCTGTAAAGTTGGCTGCAATCAAGGGTCTTGCTCAAGCACGAGTACGCGAGTACATTCTTAACAACTAAATAAAATTTTAAGTGGGCTGTCAAATTTTTCTTGACGGCTCACTTTTTATATGTTATAATTATGCCAAAAGAAAAAGACATTCTCTAAGGAGATTTAATGACACTCGAAGATGCAATCATTCAAGGCCGACCTGAATATAAGACTTTTGATTTGTTCGGTTTAGTAAATCAAGGTGGATATACACATTTTGTATGGCTCGGCAATGTTGACCAAGTATATGATTGTTATCAAGACCAAGAGATAGAAGCAATTAACAATTTCACTAAAGAAATTCGTTTAAAGCATATCATAGAAGAATGGGAGTATTAAATTATGTGGATGATTTATGGCAAGCGCACTAAGGAGCCTTACATTGATAAGCAGTTCCGTATGCTTACAGCAAAAGGTATGCGCACAACTGATTCAAGTAAAGCAATGATGTTTGCTGAGAAAAAGTATGCCGAAGCATTTCTTGAGAAAGTTAAAGCTGGCAAGACTTATTATGACCCTATCTTTGAAATTCGCAAGGCTCGCTAATGTATACATATATTGGCGAAGACTGGGTATATAAAAATCTTGTGCCGCCAATGGATGTTGAACTGAAACATGGACAGCAGTATGATATTCGTATTGAATCAAATGCGCAGACGATATATGTGAACGGTGTTCCTATGAGCACAGAAGCAACAGAAATAAGGGTCATTTTACCACCAGAATATCAAGCATGGATTCCATACAATCCAGCTAGATTTATAAAAGATTGGCAGGCAAATGGATGACTATACTATCGTTAGCTTGCATTGCCATGAGTGCGATAATGATTCATGTCCATTGTGCCGCATAGGTGAATATGTTCCAGAAGAATCTAGACAAGGATGCACTAGAAAATTAGACGATGATACGTATGCGGAATATGAGCATATAAATAATGAGATTCTACCCTTTCTTTCTCTTGGTATGTACAAAAATGAGACTGAAAGGGTAGACGAATTTTTAAAATATGTCTATAAAAGATGTCCTATCGGTACAGTTCTAGATGAAAAAGGCAAGGCCATCGGCACTAAAAAGAAAATAATTAACAAATGCAACTCTGAAATGATATAATGTAGTTGAACGAAGAAAGGAAACTATATGAATAAATCAGAGATGCTTACTTTTCTTGATAAAAAGTTTCGTAATTGTAATCCTGAGTTTTTAAAATTGTCTCAGGTATATTTTGAAGATGAAGATGGTGACACATTTAGAGCTTTTATCCAACAGATTGGTAAGACTATTGGTGCCGATTGGGTTGAAGGTGGCTGTTCTAAATCTGTATTCCATTTTAAAGAATTTAAAGACTATGTATTTAAAATTCCTTATATTGGTGCTGCATTTATAGAAAATGAAGATTGGGAACATTATAAACTTTGTGCAGAAGAAAATCGAGCTCCAATGTATTTCTGTTTCGATGATGTAACGCTATACAAAAATGCGAGCAATAATGGTTTATATCCAGTAGATACAAATGATTATTGTGCAGTAGAAGAATACATTTATCGTATGGCTCGCAAGTATAAGGTTCATCAAATGCTTGCTAAGACTACATTTCTTGGTTTCGTGTGCGGCATTCCTGTGTATGTTTCCGCAAATGCTGGAAAACAATATAGTCCTAAAAAGCAGAGCAATGAAACTAGTAAGATTGCAAAGGACATGATTGATAAGAGCCGTAAAGAACATAAAGGTAGTTATAGTGAATTTTATACTACCGAGTGCGGTGTTTTTATTGATACGTATGGTCGTAAGGCTACAAAGCGTTTCATTGATTTTCTCTACAAAGAGAAGATTTCAGACCTGCACAATGGCAACTATGGTTATGATGCTCTTGACAATTTGAAAATCATTGACTACTCTGGTTTCCATGACCTAGATGTTTTCTAAAATTTTACTTGACAAATAATATGTTTTAATGTTATAATATAGAAAAGTTTTCCTTCTAAGAGAAAGTGATAATTATATGTCTAAGTTTAATGAAAAGGTTAAGCCCGAGCGTTCTATGTCATACGAGGGCGGCGAGAGTTACAAGAAAGATGTTCTTGAGGATTGGATGAATTTCCTTTTCTCTAGCAAGATGGATGACGGTTTCTATGAGAACGCCGCTACGCAGCAGACTCGTTTCATCGAACTTACGAATCTTGTAATTGATAAGTATGGCGCTGAGTTCGCTGGTAAGTGTGCCATGTTTGCACGAAACCAACTTGGTATGCGTAGTGTCTCGCAGCTTGTTGCGGCTATGCTGAATGGTCAGAGCTTTGAGCGCAAGCGTGATTTCTACAAGGCTTTCTGTCATCGTCCTGATGATATGTCTGAGATTTTCGCAGCTGTTGACATGCTTGGTGGCAAGCGTTCTCATGCTATGATTCGTGGTTTTGCAGATTATATGTCTGGTCTTTCTGAGTATAATCTTATGAAGTATCAGATGAATGGCAAGCGCTATAACATGTATGACCTTATCAATATAATTCATCCCAAGAGTGGCATTGTTGATGGTTACATGAATGGTAAGCTAGAAGCTGCTGATACTTGGGAAGTCAATATCTCCACTGGCAAGGACAGTTGGAAGAACATGGTCGAGGGTAATCGTCTCGGTTATCTCGCTCTTATCCGCAATCTTAACAACATTCTTGCAGAGGACGTTGATGATGAATGGATTAAACGCAATCTTGTAGACCAGCTTATTAACGAGGTTTCTATCAAGAAGTCTCTTGTATTTCCTTATCAGATTTATACAGCTTATCGTAATTTAAATGTTCAGAGCTTTGCGGTCATCACTGCACTTGATACTGCTTTCCGTATTGCTTGCGGCAATATGCCCAAGCTAGAAGGTAATTCCGTTATCATGCTTGATGTTTCCGGTTCGATGGAAGACAACTACGGTAACAAGTCCAATCTTACTATCAAGGAAGTTGGCGCTTGCTATGCTGCGGCTCTTTACATTAACGGTAATTGCGACTTTGTAAAGTTCGGCAATCGTGCTAAGTCTGCAACTTTCAAGAAGGCTTGCGGCCCATTCCAAGTAATTCGTGAAATGTGTGAGAACGATAATTGCGGTTATGAAACTGACATTGCTCCTGCTTTCGGTCTTATCAGTGACAAGAAGTATGACCGTATATTTGTTGTTTCTGATATGCAGGTGATGGAAAAGCAGTACACTTATTGGGGGAACAGTACTTGCGGTATGCGTAACTATAATAATTATTGTGCTGCACATGGCCGCACGATTCTTTATAGCTTCGACCTCGGTAACTATGTTGACCAGATTGCTAATCCTGGCAATCCTGACGTTCACCTAATGACAGCTCTAAACGATAACGTCTTTAAGATGCTTGAATACGTAGAGAACGGTGGCAAGCTATACGACTACATCAACGATAATTACCACTTCTAATTTTCTTTCTTTTGGTAAAGGCACCCTTGTGGGTGCCTTTTTGTATTGACACTGGTAAATAAATCTGTTATAATACATATATAGAGAAAGGACAGAGAAATGGCAGAAAATGTAGACAAGATTCAGAACCGTGTCAAAGAGCATCTTGGAGCTATCAAGGCTACAGGTAAGTATTGGCAGTATCATTGGCTGGTATGTGCCGCGAATGGTTCTATGAATTATAATTTGTGGGACGAGAAGTCTGACGTTGATACTAAGTTGCTTATGATTCCAACAGCATATGATTTATTCCTAGATAAGAAGCATCTTAATAAAGTCGAGATTATGGATAATGACGAGCATTGTACAGTTAAAGATTTTCGAGACTATTTTAAAATTCTCCATAAGGCAAATATTAACTTCTTGGAAATTCTTTGCACTGAGTATTATGTTGTAAATCCTCAGTATAAGATTTACTGGGAATATCTCCGTAAACATTGTGATGATATTGCTAACCTTAATCCGCAGAAATTAGTTTTTTCTTCTCTTGGAATGGCTATGGAAAAGGCAAAAAAGATTTGCCATGATTCTCCTGCAAACCATGAGCTGATTGAAAAGTACGGGTATGTGGCGAAGGAACTACAGCATATTATGCGACTTTATCTTTTTGTCAAGCGTTATCTTGTTGACGGTGCGCCATTCTCTCAGGCCATCTGGATTGATGAACGTAATTCTTTAGGCAAAGAGAACTTATATCGTGATGAAATGATGGCTATTAAGCGTTACGGTATTATCTATTCGTCAGAAGATGCAAAGGCAAAAGCAGAGAATTATGTAATGAAGATGGACGAGCTTATTGAGAATAATTCTAAGTTTATTCCTGAGCCATCTAAGGATGCGGCATATGACCTTGAATCGACTCAGTTTGCTATTATGAATTCGTATATGTCCGCAGCCTACAGTAAACGATAAGGAGAAAACAAATGGCGCATTGTCAGCTTACAGATTGTTATTGGAATGAGGAAACTAAAGTAGCATCAGTTACTATTACTTCACAGTGGGGCAAATTCGTTGAATATGCTAAGCCGCATGATGAAGACATGGACGTTGCTAATAAGTGGATTGGTTGGAGCATTGCTGAATACAAGTGCCGCATGAAGCTACAGCAGAAGCGTGCGGCAGCTATGCGTGAACGTTATAACGGTCTTGTGGCTTATGAGGACCAACTTTGGTATTCATTTAAGTACAATGATGCACTTCGCTATGCTAAAAAGGATTGGTATGATGCTCGTGACAAGTATTATGCTTTAAAGAATAATTTCTGTGCATTCTGCAAAGACCAAGTGGAAAGCCGTAGAAAGTTCTTAGAGGACTTAAAGAAAAAGGGACTGTAGTTTATGATGGGTGTCGATTGCTATAATCGGCATCTATTTTTTTATTGACAATTGAAAATGAAAATGATATAATATCTGTAAATAGAAAGGAGGACTTTTGAGTAAGATTAAAATTGTAAAAGGTTCTTATATAGAAGATATTACAGGACAAACTTTTAATAGATTAACAGTTATTGAATTAACAGATAAACAAAATAATGATAATCGCTGGCTCTGGAAATGCCAGTGTTCTTGTGAAAAACATACTATTGTATATGTTTCTATGCACTACCTTAAATCTGGAAATACTAAATCTTGTGGATGCTTAAAATCTGAAAAGTGTGCTCAGAGAAATCGTGATAACACTTTAGATTTAACAAACACAAAGATTGGTATGTTGACTCCAATTAAATTGTTAGATACTCCAGATGGAAAACAAAAAAGATGGTTGTGTAGGTGTGATTGCGGAAATTATATTGAAGTTTTATTAGGAGAACTCCGCAGAGATAATTACGGAGATAGTTCAAGACATTCAACGTTAAGTTGTGGATGTATGAAAAGGTCCGCTGGCGAAGAATTGATTGCGCAATATCTTGATAAACATAATATTAAATATGAATCAGAAAAATATTTTTCTGGTTGTATTAATCCTAAAACAAACGGTCGTTTGCGTTTTGATTTTTATCTTCCAGATTATAACCTATGTATCGAATTTGATGGCGAACAGCATTTTAAAACTGGTAAATGGGCTTGGACAAAAGAAATAAAAGCGGAGGACATTCGTTATAGAGATAATTTAAAAAATCAATTTTGTGCAGACAACAGTATTAACTTATTAAGAATCCCATATACTGATTATGGAAAACTAAATAAAAATGATGACTATTTAATGAGGAAAATTAATGAAGCAATATCGTGAAATTGAATCCTTATCTCCATTAGAGCATGTAAGGTTGCGTAGCGATGTATATGCGGGAGATTGCTCTGATGCAACTCAATTAATTATTGAGATTCTAGGTAATTCTATTGATGAATATAATATTGGTTATGGCAAAGAAATTATTGTCAAAGTTGATAATAAAAATCATATCTATTCAGTAGAAGATTGCGGTCGAGGTTTTCCTGTCAATGAACTTAGAGAAGATAGTGAGACTACTCTTCAAGCTAGTTTTGACGTTCTAAATACCAGTGGTAAGTTTAGAAATGATGGTAGCTACGCTGGTGTAAGTCTCGGAAAGAACGGCCAAGGCGGGAAACTTACTAATTTTCTTTCACATTCTATGGAAGTATATAGTTGCCGCAATTATAATTATGAACTTGTCAAGTTCAAAGAGGGCATTTTCCAAGAAAGAAAGCTAGGGAAAAGCACAAAAGAACATGGTACGACTGTTACGTTTAATCCAAGCGAAGAATTTTTTGATTCTCCCACTATCAACGAATCTAAAGTAAAACAGTTCTGTAATGAGATTACCTGTTTATGCCCTGGTCTAATTATTGATTATAATGGTCAAAAGATTTTTCATGAAAATGGAATCGCAGATTTACTAAGTAGTCAAGTTAAAGATAATATTGAAATTGTCTCAAATCGTTTTATCGAAGAGTTTGCCTATGGTAAACAAGGTATGAGTGTTGGATTGACATATACTAGCTCTTCTTCTTCAAGTATTATTTCATATGTCAATTGCGGCCTAACTAATGCTGGCCCGCATATTGCTTCTATGAAATCTACAATTACTCGTATTCTAAATAAGTGGGCTAAAGAAAATAATCTTTTGGGCGATAAGGATAAGAATCTAGATGGAGCTTCTTTGCAAGAAGGTTTAATTTTAGTTTCTAATATTACTGCGGAAAATGTAAAATATGAAGCGCAGGTAAAAAGTACAGTTACTAAAATTGATACTGATTTCGCTTCTATTTTTGGACAAAAATTGGAAGTATGGCTAGACAGCAATCCAGAAGATGCAAAGGCTATTCTTGAAAAGGCTATCCTTGCGCGAAAGGCCGCAGAAGCGGCTAAACGCGCGCGTGCGGCAGTTAAGAATAATAAAAAGCGTGGCAGTAACTTTTTGAAAATGCCAACAAGTCTATCTGATTGTTGGTCAAAAGACCGTTCTATTTGTGAGTTGTACTTAACAGAAGGTCGAAGCGCGTCTTCAAACATGGTTGCTGGTAGAGATTCTAAATTCCAAGCTGTTTACGGAGTTCGGGGTATTTAATAAGTATTTGCCCCTATTTATTTAATTATTTGTCAATAAGGTATATGGTTTATATGCTAACGGGGAAACCTTACCATTATGTGAAAGGCGGCTCCTTTCTCCAAGTTGAAGGCAATCCCGTGAAATTATTTTACACAAAGTATAAAATGTGATATAATAAAAAAGGAGGTGAACAAAAATGAAATATTATCCAGAAGATAAATTACCAAAACCAATTCAAAGGAATACAAATAATAAGAATTATTCAAAAGGTTGCTCTAAAGGGTATGAAAAAATATATCCAATTGATAAAAAATTAAGACAAGACGGTTGTTATGATTACCTTTATTTATGTAAATGTAATTGCGGGCAATATTTTTCAAAATGGAGTTTGCATAATAAAGATTGTTGCGGTTTATGCAAAGGTGATATAATTGGTAAAAAATATAATCATCTAACAGTTCTAAGAAAATTACCGCCTTATATTGAAAGACCATATAAAAATAATTCGAGTTATTATGAATGCGAATGTGATTGTGATAACCATACAATTATTAGAACAAGTAGACAAAATATCATATCTGGGGATGTAAAAAGTTGCGGATGTATTAAACAAAAAGTTCCTAAGTATGATAAGCGTGAAGTTGAAGTAACATCTCATTGTGGTATTTATCGTTTTCAAAATATTTATAATGGGAAAAGCTATGTTGGCAAAACACATAACTTTAAAAATCGTTATAGAGAACATTATGAATATAAAAGTGACCCAGCAAGATATACAAAGCAATTATATCAAGCATTTGATAAGTATGGTTTTGAAAACTTTAATTTCTTTATAGAAAAGGATTATGAACAGCCACCATCTGAACAAGAACTTTCTAGGATGGAAGAATATTATATTAAAAAATATGACTGTTATCATAATGGATATAATGCAAGTGAATACTCAAGTGGTGGTTTCTATTCACAAGAGCATTTAGAAAAATGTACTAAAATTTTAGAGGAATTAAATAAAAAGCAAAAAGGAGTTAATCATCCTAGAACAAATTTGTCTGAAGAATTAATTAAAAACATCTTTAATAATTATGCAATGAAAGGCGCTCCATCTCGATATGTTTGGAATAAATTCAAAGAAGAATTAAATGAAAACTATAAAACATTTGAATCTTTTAAACAGTTGTATTATGGACAAAGGTTTACTGAATTATTACCAGATAATTGGGATAAACGCCCAATAGTTAGAGGTAATTGTGTCATTTGGGGTGAGGATATTGTATTATTAAGACAACGGTATCAACAAGGAGAAAACCCAAAAGACTTATATAAAGAATATAAAGATAAATATCATTTTAATTATTCTTTTGGCTATTTTAACCAAATTGTCAAAGGAAAAAGATATACTTTGTGTAAATAGTTTTGTATCGACTATTCACGTTGTTGTGAAGTAAATTTTCTATTGACACGAAAATTGAAAGAGTAAATCTCAGCAAGGAGTCTCGCCAACTCCCTAGAGAAAAAGATAGTCAGTGCTTATAGAAATATAAGATTACATGAAAATGCTTTCTGTTCTTAAAACTAAATCAGAGAACATTATAAAAAATCAAGAAATTAATAATCTAATTCAAGCTCTTGGATTAGAGTTTGACCCAAAAACAGCAAAGTGTAAATATGATAAATCAAAATTAAGGTATGATAAAATTATTACTGCTACAGATGCTGATTTTGATGGATTCGCAATCGAAAACCTAATGCTTAATATCTTTTGGTACATTTGTCCAGAACTTATTTTAAATGGTCATGTATATAGTTCTGAACCTCCACTCTTCCGAGTGATTACGAAAAAGAATGATTACGTATATCTAAAAGACGATGTAGCATTACAACAATATAAACAAAAACATCCTAATAATGTCAAAGCAATTACTAGGATGAAAGGCTTGGGTGAGCAGGACGCAGACGAATTGTCATATTGTCTGTTAGACCCATCTACTCGAAACATCAGTCTATTAACTGTTGAAGATTTTGACCAAGCAAATAATATGTTTAATGATTTATATGGTAAAAAGGTTGAACCACGAGTAGAGTTTTTAAATAAACATTTGGAGGAAGCAAATATTGGATAAATCAAATCTTATTGAAGTTGTTCAACAGAATTTTATTGACAGCTCATATGATGTAAATTGTAACAGGGCTTTTCCAAATGTTAAAGATGGATTAAAGCCTGGCCAAAGATGTATTCTATGGGAAATGTATACTAAAAAATATACAGCCGACAAACCTCATGTCAAATCCGCTAAAATTGCAGGGAGCGTAGCGGCGCTGTACTGGCCGCATGGCACCCAAGCGATTTACGAAACATTTGCGCGTATGTCTCAACCATTCACTAACAATGTACCAGAGGTTGATTTTCACGGAGCGAATGGTAATGTAATCTTGGGTGGAGACGCAATTGCAGCAGACCGTTATACAGAAGCGCGTCTTTCTAAAATCACGGAAGAGTTTATGTTGAATGGAATTGAAAAGAATACAGTTCCAATGGTTCTAAATTTTAGTGAAGACGAGTATATGCCAGTAGTATTGCCGTCATATTTCCCTAGACTTCTTGTTAATGGTGCTCAGGGCATCGGCGTTTCAATTGCAAATAATTGGTTGCCGCATAACCTGAAAGAAACAATTAACTTAATTGGCAAATACGTTAAAACAGGAAAATTTGAAGCAGATGAATACTACCCTGATTTTCCTACTGGTTGTACAATTGTTAATAAAGACGAACTATCTTCAATCAATGAAACTGGAAAAGGTAAAGTAATTGTAGAAGCCACATATAATATTGATGGCAATGAAATTATTTTTACTGAAATGCCATATCAGGTATATATAGAGCCTTTAATTGTAAAGATTAAAGAGCTAATTGAATCAGAAGATTTAATTGGTATTAAAGATGTATATAACAAGAGTGACAAAAATGGTATAGCTTTAGTTGTTGAATGCCAAAGAGGATATGCGGCAGAAAAAGTATTACAGCAGCTATTTCAAGCAACTCCTTTAAGGTCACAATATAATGTTAATCAGAATGGAATTATCGGTAAAACACCAGTACTTTTAAATCTACAGCAAACTGTAGACGAATATCTATTCCATTGTTTTGAATGTTTGAAACGTGAAACTGAATATGATAAGAATCTCGCGGCACAAAGGAAAGAGGTTCTAGAAGGATTAAAGTCTGCTTTAACAAACATTGATAAAATTATTGAAATTATTCGTGGCTCAAATGATAAAACAAGTGCGGCAAATGAACTTAAAAAAGAATTTGAATTTACAGATAGACAAACTAAATCAATTCTTTCAATGCCACTAATGAAATTAACTAAGTTGGATACTCAATCAATTGAAAAAGAGCTGTTAGAAAAGAATGAAATTATTGCAAAGTGTGATTTAATCTTAAATGATAAAAAGGAACTCGATAAAGTATTCTTAGCAAAGCTCAAAGATATGGGCAGGAAATATAGCACTCCGCGCCGTACTAAGGTAGTCCAAAAGGAAATTACAAAAACAAAAAAGGCAAGGTCTTCTGCGCCAAAAGAGAATAGGAATTTTGTTATTGCTTTTAATCCTCTTGGCTATCTACAAAAGGTCACACCTTCTAAGTATAAGAGTGATGGTAGCCTTGCATTCACTGTATCTGAGGATAGAAAAGTAGCTCTATTCTCGGATAAGGGGCGATTCTTTAGAATTGCTCTTTCAGATATTAAAGAATGCGGTTCAAAGGATAAGGGTACAGCTATCGGTGCAATCATCAATCTTGATAATGACGAAAAAATTATCACAATTCACAACGATGTATTTGTAGATAAGCCTTATATGTTCTTTGTTACAGAGGATGGTAAAATTAAGAAGTGTGAAGGTAAACAATTCGCTGGTGGCACACGTAACGTTAAAGGTTCTGTGGCCTTTAAGACCGACAGCAAAATCGTTAGTATCCAAGAGACAAATGGATGCGTTGTAACATTAACGTCAACCAAGAGACAGATTAGTTTCATGGCTGATAGTGTGCGGGCAAGCAGTATTCGCTCTGGCGGCATGTGCGGCATTAAGCTAGACGATGATGATAGAATTGTATCTATGAAGATTACTGAACCGCAGAACTTTACAGGTAAAATTGCAAACAAGGGTGGACGAGGGGTTATTCTTTAGTCTGCCCTTTTCTTTCTATTGGAGGAATATGTCTATAAATATTTACGCGCCAATGCTGGTGGGCAAAGCACCAAAGAACTATGAAGATATGTTTAAAAATACACCAATCATCGGCACTATTAAGAAAGATGGATATTGGTCACAGTTAATTAAAGATAACAACGAGGTTCATCTTTATAGCCGCACAGTTTCTAAAAAAACTGGTTATTATAGCGATAATATTGATAAAGTGCCGCATATTAAAGATTGGGCTATGAATGAACTTCCTAATGGTACGTGCATCATCGGTGAGGTTTATTATCCCAACGGTACCTCTAAGAATGTAACATCAGTTCTAGGTGCTTTACCAGAGAAAGCTATTGAACGTCAGAAAGGCGACTATGGCAAAATTCATTTCTATATGCACGATATTCTCGCATACAATGGTGAAGATTATGTTATGAATAATGTAACATATAGCTATCGTTATAATAATCTTTGTGAACATATTGATATTGAAACGCCTTTAATTCCAGAGCTTGAAGTTGCACGATGCTATGATAACGCTTATCTTGACTTAGATAAAGTCACAACTGATAAACTTGCCGCAGGTGAGGAAGGTATGGTATTTCGTGTCGAGAATGGTTTATATGCGCCCGGCAAGCGACAGCCAAAAGTAATGTTCAAAATTAAACAGGCACAGAATGATATTGATTTTGTGATTACAGAAGTCTTGCCGCCAGAGTATCTTTACACTGGTAAAGAGTCTGATACTTGGCAGTATAAAGATAAAGAAGGTAATTTAATTACAAAGGCCGCATACTATGGTTGGGCTGGGGCTTTACGACTTGGCGCATATGATAATGCGGGAAACCTTGTGTCTATTGGGCGTGTGTCTTCTGGTCTTACAGATAATCTTAAAGCTGACCTCGCAGCCAATCCTGATAAATATATTGGAACGGTTGTAGAGGTAAACTGCATGAGTCTAGATAAAGGAAATAAAACCATGAGACATTGTTACCTATCTAGGCTTCGCGCGGACAAACCAGCACAGGACTGTAAGCTAGAAGAAATTTTTAGCTAAGGCTTGACTTCTAGAATATTTTATGTTATCATGTATATGAAATAAAAATGAAAAAGTAAAGGAGTTATATGATTACTATTACCAAGCCAGTATTTTCAGACAATGCTAAAAAGGTTCTAAAGCACCTACAGGAGAATCAGGGCAAGGATGAAACTTTTAAGGACATTGCAAAGGCTGTTCATCTAACTGATAAGGCTACTAATTGCATTATCACCTCATCGCTTGTTCGCAAAGGCTATGCAGTTCGTGAACTACAGCCTGATGGTGGCACTAACTTTATTCGCCTTACCGATGAAGGTATGAAAGTTGACCCTGAAATCACCGTAACATACACCAAGTAATATGGCTCTCGAATTTATTATAGCTTTTGTCTGCGCTATTATATTTGTCGTATGCGGCTATAGCGTAGGCGTTATAGCTGGCAGAAAAGAAACATGTGATATAGTCGAAGAGAGCAACAAAGAAGTTCTTATTGCGCGAGAGCATATTGAATATCAAATTCAAAATGAAAAGGCACATTTAAAATCTCTCCAAGAGAATGTGGAACAGCAGAAGCAGAGCTTTGAAGATTTTAAGAAAGTTGAAAAAGAGAATATCATGAATAATCTTCGTGATTTTCAGGCTCAAGTTGATGAAGATAAAGCTGAATATATTGAGCAGATTCAAATTCTTCAAAGCTCACTTGACAAGCTACAGCGCCAAAAGGCTGCGACAATTGAAGCGTTTCAACGTGAACAGGCAGTTCAAGATTCTAAAGATGATTATCGTATTATTATCGAAGATAGTGATAAGGCAGATATTGATATTCTAAATTCGTGTAAGAACCGCCTTTCTAACCCAGAAATTCTTTCAAAGCTAATATGGTCAACGTATTTCCAGAAGAAAGCAAAGGCTTTATTTGTCAATATTGTTGGTACTGAAAAAGCTTGCGGCATTTATAAGATTACAGACAGAAATGATACAAAATGCTATATAGGACAGTCTGTAGATATTGCAAATCGCTTTACGCAGCACTGTCGTTGCGGATGCGGTATAAAGACTCCTAAAGATAATAAACTGTATGCGGCGATGCTTAAAGAAGGTTTAGACCAATTCACATTTGAAATTGTAGAACTTTGTCCGCAAGAAGAATTAAATGAAAAAGAAAAATATTATATTGATGTATATAATTCAGTTAATTATGGTTTTAATTCACAGGATGGTGTAAATGGGAAAAGTAACGATTAACAGTAATACTGTTAAGAATCCTATTACGTTAATTGGCGAAATGGCTGGCCCTTGCTATGGCACAGATACCAGTAACGTAGAAAAGAATTATAAGCGCGGTCTTTCTTGTATTAAAGACGGGCATTTCCGCACACTTGAGTTTGGAGAAGTGTGGTTTGTTCTAGAAGGGTATTCAGCGAAGGTAATTCGAGAATTCTATACTCATAATGGTGGAGCGCCTACACGTCTACAGGCAAGTACGCGTTATATTAAGTATCAAGATTTTGATTATGTAGTTCCTCCAAAAATCGCGGCAAATGAAGATGCGAAGCAAATGTACGATTCTTGTATGAAAGCTATTGCTGAATCTACTACTTATATGCAAAAGGAATGTGGAATTCCGCAGGAAGATGCAAATATGGTTCTTCCTCTTGGAATGGCAACTACTGTCAGTTGTCGCTTCAATAGCCGCACACTTATGACTATGGCTGAACAACGTCTATGTACTCGTGCCTATTGGGAATTTAGGCAGCTGATGAAGGATATAATTGAAGCGTTATCTGAGTATTCTGATGAATGGAAAACTATTTGTGATTTATTCTTTAAGTGTAAATGTGACAAAGCTGGTTATTGTCTAGAGCATAAGTCATGTGGAAAATATCCTAAAAAAGTTATTGACTAAGATTTAAAAACATGTTATAATATGTGACATATATTGAAAGAAAAATTAGAAAGGAAATTGAATGTTTTCAAAGACAAATAATTCATGCCATGTAGAAGGATACGTATTTTCAACTGACCGTCTCGCACAGCGTGTCTCTAAAAAGACAAGCACTCCATTTATTAACGGTACGGTGAACATTGCGACTGACGATAAGGGTCTTAATGTTGTTCCTGTATTTTTCCGTTATGTGACCGAGACTTTTAAGAGCGGCAAACCTAATCCCGCATGGGAGATTCTAACTGCTCTTATCGACCATGAGGGTTCAGATACTTTTGAAGTTGTAGGCACTTCTGCTCTCAAGGTTCGTATTGATGGTTCTGTCGGCACTAATGATTTCGTGTCTCGTGATGGTGAGGTCGTTTCTCCTAAGCGTGTCGAAGGTCAGTTTATGCACGTTATGACCAATGAGATTTCTGAAAACCCTGCAACCTTTGATGTCGATATGCTGATTGCAAATGCGGCTGAGCAGGAAGTTGAAGAGGGCGATGATTTCGTCAAGCTACGTGGTTACGTCTTTGATTATCGTGGTGATATTCTTCCTGTTGACGTTAATGTCCGTTCCAAGGGTGGCATGGATTACTTTATTGACCAAGATATTTCCAATAAGAATCCTCTTCTAACTCATATTAAGGGTTCCATTGTATCTCAGGCTATTACGACTGAGAAGACTGAGGAATCTGCATTTGGCGACCCAGTAGTTCACAAGGTTGTTCGTCATGTTCGTTCTTGGGATGTTACTTGGGCTGCGGTCGAACCTTATGAGTGGGATGATGAATCTACTATCACTAAGAAGGAGTTCAAGCAGAAGCTAAACGAGCGTGAAGAGCGTATGGCAGAAGTTAAGCGTAATCATGACGAGTATCAGGCTAGTCGTAACGGTGGTCAGAACTTTGCGGCAGCAAAGGTAGTCGCAAAGGTTGAAGCCCCAGCGGATGAAAACGAAGATGATGATGACGATGATTGGCCCTTCTAGTCAAGTAGCAAACAATTAAATAGACAGGGGAGAGATTAAGTTCTCTCCCCTATAAGATAGAAAAGGATTTAAAATGGAATTTAATTTTACGCCATGTGCGGTCCTGCTGCCAAGTGCTCGAAGTGCGGCGCAAGATAGCGAATAAGTTGCGTAAAGCCGGTGAAGGGATGACTGAGAAATACATCGGAAAGGCCAGGCACTATAAGCACAACAACGACTTGTTCTGGAAGTACAGAGACATCGTACTTGACGATAATAGCAATCCTGTTACGGACGATAACGGCAGATTTGTATGGCTTCTGCTCAGATGGAAGGGTTGCGACAACGCTGCATGGTGGACGAAAGGGTACAAGGATTGCGAGCTGTGCCGCGATGAAGGCAAGACGTACCGCATCGACTTTACTAACTGCAACGTCTACGAGGTCGTAAGCGAATGAGTTGTGGAGCGAAGGCGGTGAGCAAATGCTAACTTCTAGCATCCAAACGAAGTTTAGCAGTGAGGACGCAACTGAGTGGCTAAGTAATTGGGGACATAGCACTTGCCGCCGAGACAATGTTATTTATCTAAATCGTATTTAATAGTAGATAGCAAAAGATTAAACCAAGAGAGAAAAGAGAAAGCAATATATGTCAATTGATATTTTTAATATTGAACCTCACAAAGTTAGTCGTTCGCTAGAGGGTTATACAATCATGTTTTACGGTGAGCCTAAGACTGGAAAAACATCAACAGCAGCCAAATTTCCAAAAGCCTTACTATTAGGTTTTGAGGTTGGCTATCTAGCAATTGGCGGCGTAAAACCGCAACCTATTAACAAATGGTCTGAATTTAAACAGGTTCTAAAGCAGCTAAAAGACCCGAAAGCTCATGAGCTATACAGCAATATTATTATTGATACTGCTGACATTGCTTATGACCTTTGTGAAAAGTACATCTGCAATCAGGCCGGAGTCTCGGCTGTGAATGAGCTACCTTATGGTCAGGGGTGGTCTAAAACTAGTAAAGAGTTCGATGAATGTCTTCGTTCCATTCCTCAGATGGGCTATGGTCTAGTAATGATTTCACATAGTCAAGACAAGACTTTTACTGATGAAAATGGTAGTGAATATAACCAGATTGTTCCTACTCTTGGCAATCGTCCGCGTCTAATCGTTGACCGAATGAGTGACGTTATCGGTTACGCCCATCCAGTAGAAGAGGAAGATGGCCGCACTCATACTGTTCTGTATATGCGCGGAACCCCCCGATTCGTAGCTGGTTCTAGATTTAAATATACGCCTGACTCCATTGACTTCACATATGACAATCTTGTCAAGGCTATTGGTGATGCAATCGACAAGCAAGCAGAGGAAGATGCTGGCAAGTTTGTCACCGATGCACGTACTACTGCATATGATATTAATGATGGTCCTGACTTTGAAGCTATGAAGAATGAATTCAAAGAATTAACCGTCAAGATTCAGCATAGTGTTTCTAAGGATGAATTCAAAAAGTCTTGGGCGCCTAAAATTATCGAAATTACAGATAAGTATCTCGGTGTCGGCAAGAAGGTCAATGACTGTACTGCTAAGCAAGCTGAACAGCTTTCACTTATCCTTGATGACCTCAAAGACTTACTGTCTAATGGAATTGATGTAGCTTAATTCTAAAGACCGTCCATAATTGGGCGGTCTTTTTTATTGACAAAATCTCCTGAATATGTTATAATTATATTATAAAGTTAGGAGAAAATATGGCAAAACAAAGACTTGTTAAATGTCCATATTGCGGCCAAATGATTGACCGTGATTGTGAGTTCGATTGGAAAAAGATTGGCAACCGATATTGGCATGATGAATGTTATGCCAAGAGCCAAGAGGAAAAAGAAAAAAATAAAGATAAGCTGAAAAAGCAACGAGAAGCAGTTATGAAAATGGCTGGAAAATATCTCGGTGCATATGTAGATTATCAAAAGGTAGCTTTGAATATGGGACAACTTATCAAAGCTGGTATCACATATGAGCAAATGGCTAAGGCTTTAAAGTATTGGTATAAAATAAAGCGTAATGACCCGAGTAGGTCAAATGGTGGCATATGGATTATCAAATCAATTTATATCGAAGCGGAAAACTATTTCAAGCGATTGGAAGAGATTAGAACTGTACAGAGTGAAGAGCAAGTGAATACAGATATTACAGATGAACATCGTGTATTTGTGCGACCAAGAGACGTAAATATCTATAGAAAAAAGCCACGTTTCAATTTGGAATAGAAGGGAGGATATTTGATTAGTAAATACTATGATTCTGTCGCGGCATTACAGGTAATTGGATGTTGTATGCGGAAACCCGAATACTTAGCAGCAGATGGACAATACTTCTTTTCAGAACACGACTTTTGCAATGATTTACATAAGGTAGTATTTGGTGCGTTATATAGTCTATATAACGCAGGTGTAACCGACCATCTTGCGCGAGAAATTGAAAATTATCTTAAAGATAAGCCAAAAGCATATGCAGTTTATAAAGCCAATAAAGGTCGAGAGTGGATGTTTGAAACTCATGCAAATGCCCACTTAGATGCTTTTGAGTATTATTATAATCGTCTAAAGAAAATGTCTCTACTTCGCGCATATGATGATGTTGGCGTAGATGTATCTGATATTTATGACCCTGATAATATCTTAGATTCTGCAAAGAAGCAAGCGCAAGACGAGTACCTTGACGGCACGACATTAGAGCAATTAGCAGATGATGTAGAAGGTAAATTTTATTTTATCAGGGATTTATATGTAGACAATAACGATAATGACTCTGTTGCTATTGGTGATAATGTCCAAAAGATTGTAGATGAATTAGCACAGCATCCTGCTCGTGGTTGGGCAATGTATGATATGTATGAAGATGCAATCGCTATGGGCGCACGACCTGGCCGCTTTTATTTAAGAAGTGCAGCGACAGGTGTAGGCAAAAGCCGCACTGGTGTTGCTGATGCTTGTTTTTTCTCATGTTCTGAGTATTATTCAGATGAAGGTAAATGGGAACGTTTATATAATCGAGTACCTACTTTATATATTTCGGTAGAACTAGACATTGAAGAGCTTACAACCATGGCATTAGCTTTTATCGGTAATATTCCAGAAGACCATATTGTTGAAATGGATTTACTTACTTTTGACGAAGAAGAGAGATTAAAGAAAGCAGTACAGATTCTAGAAGAAGCACCACTTCGTATGGAATATCTTCCTAACTATGGCATGAAAGATGTTGAGAATTGTATCAAACGCAATATACGTAAATATAAATATCCACGAGTAAATGAACAAGGCAATACAGATTACCTAACTTTTCAGTGTGTTGTCTTTGACTATTTAACTTCATCTATTAAGATGATTGAGGAAATTTCACATGGAACTGGGATGAAAGTACGCGAAGACCAAATTCTATTTCTTATGTCATCTAAACTTAAAGAAATAGCTGTCGATAACAATGTTTTTCTTCTATCCTCTACTCAAATTAATGGTAGTTACAAGCAAGAGAAAATCCTAGACCAGAACATGCTAGCTGGCGCAAAATCAATTGCAAACCGAATCGACTATGGTGAAATCATGGTTGATTGTACAGATGAAGATATTCAAGATATTGAAGGCGTTTTGGCACAGCATCCCGGAATGTGTCCACCAAATGTAAAAAGAAGCGTATATAAGAATCGACGAGGAAAATTCAATCGTGTTATTTGTTGGATGCGCGCAAATAAAGGTACTTGTCGATATAAGACTTTATTTGTAACTGATTTCTCTTTTAAACCAATAGACAAAGATGAAATTTTCCAAAAGAAGAAAGAATAGGAGGTGCGGGAATTGGGATACGATAAAGCAAAAGTAAAGGAATCAATTGAACCAGAAAACGTATATGATATTCTAGAATACTTTGGAGCAGAACCAGAAATGTATTCTGATTATATCATTTCCCGCACAATCTGTCACAATGGCATCGGTGAAGGTTCAAAGAAGTTATATTATTATTTTGAGAATAGTATGTTTAATTGCTATACTGAGTGCGGCGCATTTGATATTTTTGAACTTGTTGAGAAAGTTAAAAATGTAGACCTTAATTCCGCAATCTATTTCGTGGTTAATTTCTTAAATCTTCAAATTGATTTAGATAATGATATTGATTTAAAAGATAGTCAAGAAGACTGGAAAATATTCAATAGATATAAAGAGCAAAAAGATGTAACTGTAAATGATAATACCATTGAGTTACCAGAATATGATATATCTATTATTCAGCATTATCCTCAACCTATTATTTCCTCTTGGTCTAATACCTCAAAAGAGGTGTGTGACTTTGCGCAAATTCATTATGACCCTCTTGGCGGCAATATCCTTATCCCGCACTTTGACCAGAATGATAGATGTGTAGGTATTCGACAAAGAACTATTATCCAAGAGCAAGAGAAAAAAGGAAAATATAAGCCTTGGCGAGTCCACGGTGAACTTTATAATCATGCTCTTGGCTTTAACTTGTATGGTCTTAATTGGGCTAAAGAAAGAATTAGAGAAATACAAACTGCGGTTGTAGCCGAATCAGAAAAGTCGGTTCTTGCCTACATGTCATATTATGGTACAGGTAATAATATTTGTGTTGCAACATGCGGCAGTTCCTTGTCTAAATATCAATTCAAACTTCTTAAAGATGCAGGATGTAAAGAAATTGTTATCGCATTTGACCATGATTTTGATGAATATGGTTCAGATGAAAGTTTAAAGGTTGAAGAAAAGATTGCCAAGATTGGTAATAAATATAAGCCGTATATGAATATGTCTGTAGTTTTTGATAGAGAGAATATTTTAGGATATAAGGCAAGTCCATTAGACCAAGGAAAAGATGTATTTATGTATCTATTTAAGAACAGGATTATGCTATAATGTGTGTTACAATTGGACAAATCATAGTTTTGATACTTGTACTTTTGTCACCGATTCTTTTGTGTCTTGCTATTATTATGGCTTATATTATCATAGACAAATGGGTAGATATTATATTTTATCCTTTTGAGATTATTCGTGATAAGATTGATAATTACAGGCAGAAAAGAGATTTAGAATCATGGTATGAAGAAAGCGAAAATAACCAAGAGGAAGATACAATATGACAGAAGATGATAAATTAAAGATTCTCAGTTATCGCCGCAAACATCAGCGCTGTCGATATTGTAAATATTATTTTTATCCATATGTGCCGTATGAGGTAAAATTAACTAGTTCTGTTCCTCCTGAATGTTATATTAAGGATAAAAAGATTTACCCTTATTTTCTAGGTTTTAAGACATTAGCAGGATGTATGTGCAAAGAGTTTGGAGTTGATGGAAATAGATTATAAATTATATAAGCCAACATTAAATAGCTTGACACCTAAACAGCAAATTTTATATAACAGAGATATTCCAGTAGAAGAACAAAGCAATTGGCTTAATGCCTATTGGAATGATGTAAATGATTTTCATCTACTAAAGAATATTAAAGACGCGGCTGGAATGATTATTGATCATTGCATGTATACAAGTTCTAGGATTACCATTCTTCAAGACTGTGATTGCGATGGATTGACTTCGAGTGCGATTATAGCTAATTACATTCATCGTATTTGTAGCAAGGAACCGACTATTTTAATCCACGAAGGAAAAGTTCACGGACTTGCAGACATTGATTTAGACAATATTATAGAGACTACCAGTCTTCTTATTATCCCAGATGCGGCAAGCAATGATTATGAACAGCTTAAATATTTGCATGATAATGGCGTAGACATTGTAATCGCTGACCATCACCATTGCGAAAAATATTCTGAGGATGCTATTGTAGTAAATAATCAATTAGACGATTATCCTAATAAAAACTTTTGCGGCGCAGGCGTTACATGGCAGCTTTGTCGCCAGATGGATGAAATATGTAACTTCGATTATGCGAATGACTTAGTTGATTTGTGCGCTCTTGGTTTATGTGGCGATATGATGGATTACCACGAAAAAGAAGTGAGAGCGCTTGTCAATATTGGTTATGCCACTGTTAAAAATAAATTTCTTAAAGCGTTTGTAGATAAGCAAGAGTTTTCTTTAAATAAGATGAATGGTCTTAATTATCTTAGCTCTAGCTTTTATATAGTTCCTTACATTAACGCATGTTGTCGAACTGGTGAAATGGTAGAAAAACGTTTTCTTATTAATGCTCTATTGGATTATAAGTGTGATACAATGATTCCATCATCCAAGAGAGGTGAAAAAGGTAAAGAAGTTCCTATCTGGAAAGAAGCTATTACCGTTATTGAGCGAGTGAAACGTAGGCAAACCAAGCTACAAGATGAAGCTATGGAGTTCTTTGAATATCAGATTCAGTCCAAAAAACTAACTGATAATGCTATCATTACTTGTATATGCGGCAAAGATGATGCTGAACCAGGCATCTTGGGATTAATCGCAAATAAAATCCAAGCCAAATACCAACATCCTACATTAGTCTTACAGGAAGTCGAAGAAGAAGACGGGGTACATCTAAAAGGGTCTGCTCGTAATTATTCTTACTGTCCTGTTGAAGATATGCGGCAATTATGTGAGTCTACGGGACTTGTGGAGTATGCACAGGGTCAAATCGTGGCCCTATAAAATACCTTTTCCGTTTATCAACGGGGTAAATTATAATGACTTTTTTTGGTCATTTTATTATAATTTGCTAACGGGAAAATTCATATATATTAGAACAATTCCGTGGGAAATTATAGTACGACTAAAAGGAGTAGTATATATGCAAAAATATATTTATAAAATAGAAAATATGATTAATCATAATATCTACATTGGTCAATCAAATGACCCTAAAAGACGATATAGAGAACATCGTACCACTACTAGCACCTCTTTAATTCATTTAGCCATATTAAAATATGGAGAAGAAAATTTTCAAAATACTATTTTAGAAGGACCGATTGAAAATTATAATGAACGAGAGAGATATTGGATAGAATATTATCATTGTTGGGTTAAAGACCCATTGTATCAAGGTGGATATAATCTTACTCCCGGAGGAGAAGAACCGCCAATCTTAAAAGGAGAAAATAACAATAATACAACTCATGCCATAGAGCAAGTAATGATGGCTAAGCGTTTATTAAAAGAAACTGATATTTCTTTAATTGCAATAGCAGATGCTTGTGGATATGCGGATAGAAGTGCTATAGAAAGAATTAATGTAGGAAAAATTTGGAACGACCCAAATGAAAATTATCCGCTTAGGGTGTTACCATTATCTAAACAATCTAACCGTGAAAGATGGGAAGCAATTGCGTCACTGTTATATAATACCGATTTAACTCAAAACGAAATTGCCAAAATGTGTGGTTGTCAACGCTCTTGCGTCACTATGATAAATATCGGTGAAAATGGACGCGATTATAACAATGGTAAATATAGTTATCCAATACGAGAAAAAAATGCTAAACAAAAAAGAGGCGAAGACACAGCTAAAGCAATAGCTCACGATTTAGCAACAACAGAATTAACTTATCAAGAGATATTTGATAAGTATAATTGTGGTAGTACTTTTGTTTCTCAAATAAACCAAGGTAAAAATTATAAATTTGACATATATACTTATCCAATTAGGAAATATTATAATAAACCTGTAGAGACTATGGAAGGTCAATCTTCCAGTACCTCTGCTATTGATACGCAGGGGGAAACGGGTATTGCTACTAATGATAATTAGTAGTTAAGATATAGTCCAAAAAAACAATGCACGATAAAGCATTTGGCTGTTCCATCCTAAAAAAGAACGTAACAGCATTTATTCAAAAGACCAATGAGCAATACAAAGGTGTCGATTTTAAGCCTGTTTATCTCGTTGATTATGTTTGGAATTATGATAGAGTCAATCCCAAATATATTCTAGATATTGCAGAACTGAATATTTATGGTCAAGATATTCCAGAGTCTAAAGTTGTGGTAGAAGATATTGCATTAGACAATGTTAATGTCCAGCTTTTAGGTGAAGCAAAAGGGCATCCTACTATTAAGATTTCTCTACCTTCTGGTGTAGATATTATGAAATTCAAATCTTCTAGAGAAGAGTTCGATGAATGGATAAGTGGAGAAAAGAAGCTAACCATTGTCGGCAAATGTTCCAAGAATTCTTGGATGGGAAATGTTACGCCGCAAATTCTCATTGATGATTTTGAATTAGAAGATTATGAAGAGGAATGGGTATTTTAAATGAAACTTCAAATTGAAGAAGCAGAGCTTAGGAATCTTGCGCATAAGGCATCACGTTATGATATTATTATGGATGCTCTTATTCGTGAGAAGTTTGGCAAAGTTGATATTTATAGTGATTGGGAAATGACTGAAAACTATATGCAAGACATTATCAATCAGCAGTTAAGCAATATTAAGTCTGTAAACGAAGATAAGGTTAAAGCAGACCGAGAGTGGATGGATAAGCATCCTGATTTTGGCACAATGTAATTAAATAAAAGCCCTCTAGTTTTACTTGACTAGAGGGCTTTTTTATGTTATAATGTATTTATACAAAGTCCAATAGAAAGGAGTAGCATAGATTATGCGAATGGCCCCATGCCCTGTGTGCGGAAAGACGGCACCTAACGGTTTTAAAAAAGGAAATAAGTGGTATTCTAAGTGTTACAATAAGGAGTGCGGCTATACTACTGAGGTTGGTATGCCAACACGTAAAATGAGTCGTTTTAATTGGAATCTGAATTATGAGCATTTAACTAGTGAGACTCTTCCTGATGAAATGACTGGTCGTCAAAAGGGCGCTTATATGAAAAAGGAAGTTCGTTGTGGCGTACCTGAACTGGTTCAGTGTTTCACCCAAGAAGACTTTGAAAAGTGGGAAGAGAAATACGATTATTCAAAAATCGACTGGGTTAAAAACAAGGGAAAAGCCGCGGGAGCAGCCCGCCGCAAAGCTCGTGCTAAAGCCAAAGCAGAGAATAAAACAAACTAGTTAAGGTTTAAGAAAGGCTGGTAGAATTAAGTGCTAGACAAATATCCCGGCAGTCTGCATAACCACACTGATTTTTCAAATCTTAGACTTAAAGATTCAATTAACACGGTAGACCGTTTAATGGATTATGCTTTGGAACTTGGTCAAGGTGTTCTGGCGTTTACAGAGCACGAATCTGTTGCCAATGCAGTTAAGATTCAAGAAGCATATGAAAAACGTAAAAAAGATAATCCAAACTTTAAAGTAATTCTTGGCAATGAGATATATCTTGTGCGCAATGGCCTTAATAAAGATAACTTTAATCCAGAAGAAGATAAGTATTTTCACTTCATTCTCTTGGCTAAAAATGCAGAAGGTCATAAACAGATTCGTGAAATCTCAACACGAGCTTGGATGCGTTCTTATATGGCTCGTGGTATGCGGCGAGTACCTACATATTATCAAGATTTAATTGATATTATTGGTAAAAACAAAGGTAATGTTATTGCTTCAACGGCCTGTCTTGGCGGGCAACTGCCAACTTATCTTCTCAAATATAAACAAACGAACGATGAAGCATATATTAAACAAGCTATCAAGTGGCTCAATGGAATGGTTAAACTTTTCGGCAATGGTAATTTCTTTCTAGAAATGCAGCCTTCTCACAACGAAGAACAAATCTATGTTAATAAATGGATTAAAAAATTATCTCATAAATTAAATATTCCATACATTATCACTTGCGATGCTCATTATTTAAAGAAAGATGAAGCATTTATCCATGAGACATACCTAAAGTCTCAAAATGGCGAGCGTGAAGTCTCTGAGTTCTATGCAACTACCTATCTTATGGAAACAGAAGAACTTGAAGGGTTCTTTGAATACTTTACTAAGGAAGATATTTGTGCCGCGTATGAGAATATTGAATACATTAAGAATCAATGTGAAGATTATAATCTTAAAAAGCCACTAAAGATTCCTCAGCTCCCTTGGAAAGACAGCTATATTACAGACGAACAAGTAAAATCTTTTCAAGATAAGATTCCTAATCTAAAATACCTGACTAAATCTGATTTTGAAGGTGACAAACTTCTTGGCCGATTGATTCTTCAAGGCATCCAAGAGAAAGAAGATTTACAAAATCAGGATGCTTATGATGAAATCAACGTTGAACTAGAGTCCGTCTATCAAAGTTCTCTTGTAAATAAAACGCACTGGTCTTCATATTTTCTTAATTTACAGAAAATTATTGATACCATTTGGGAAGCTGGGTCTATCGTAGGATGCTCACGTGGTTCTGGCGGTGGGTTTTTAATCCTTTATGTTTTGAATATTATTCAAATTAACTCTTTGCGTGAAACCACCAAGGTCTATCCTTGGAGGTTCCTTAACCCTGCACGTGTCTCTGTTCTAGACGTAGATATTGACGTATCTGGTCTTTGCTTCTTTAGTTCCTTCTGACCGTGGTTTAATCCGTTCTTTACATCAGTGCTACTATGGTGATAGTAAAGAAGGAATGAAACCAGTTATTCCTTTTGTCAATGAAATGAAACAGCGTCCAAAACTATGGGAAGTTGCTTGTCGAATTGAAGGTCTAATTTGTCGTTCTGGAATACACGCGGGAGGACTTGTTTTTGTTGATGAACCATTCACGGAGACGGCTGCCCTTATGCGTGCTCCTGACGGGACTATTATTAGTCAATTTGACCTCCATGACCTTGAAAAACTGAGTCAACAATAAGGCTCATAAAATTTTTAACGTTTATCAGCGTTGTCTTAATAGTTTTTGCATAGCAAAGTAATTAAAAAATACTATTAAGGCACCGGGGAAACCTAAAAGATAAAAATCTATGGCAATCCCGGGCAAAATTATATAATTATTAGCTTCTAGAAAACATATATAACATAGTAAAATATGACTTTCTGGAGGTATACATGTATCTATACGTAATCACAAATTTAATTAACAACAAGAAATATGTTGGTATCACGAACAATCCTAAAAAAAGATGGGATGCTCATAAAAAGGCTCAAGATAAAGGTATGGTTATTGCCAAAGCTATTAAAAAATATGGTTCTGAAAATTTTACTTTTGAAGTTTTATTAGATAATATTCCAGAAGAAGAAATTGATGCTTATGAGCAAGAATATATAAAAAAATTAGGAACTCATGTTTCAACTGGAAAGGGTTATAATGTATCTTGGGGAGGAAAATATCATTTTAATGTTCCTCCAAAGTATGGTTGCGATAACAATAATGCACATTTAACCGAAGATGAAGTTCGATTTATTAAATCTCATAGGGACCAACCTATATATGTCTTATATGAAGATTTTAAAGATAAACTAACTTATAATGCTTTTAGAAAAGTATATTGGAATAAAACATATAAAAACATTGAACCAACCGTAGACCCGTATCCATATAATTTTGAGTTTTCAAATCAGTTTAGTTCTGGGAATAAATTAACGTATAAACAAGTTGTTAAATTACGAAAGCAGTATGCGGCAAAAATTCCTTGGAGAGAAGTTTATGAAAATGAATACAAGGAATTATATCCAGATGAACTGACCTTTTGGAATATTTATTATGGAAATCGCTATAAATTAGTTATGCCAGAAGTATTTACAGATGAAAACCGACATTTTCAAAGTAGTATTATACATTCTGGAGAAAATAACGGCAGAGCGAAATTAACAAAAGAAGAAGTCATTCAAATGCGTTATGATTTTGAGAATGGCATTAAAACTAGAAAAGAAATTCAGCAAGAGCATCCAAATGTGACAACAACATCTATTAATCAAGCATTGCGTTATCAGACATGGAAAAATATATAATAATTGTATAAAATGCGTAACGACTATACTGGGTTAGACCGGTAGTAGGATTATTATTGATACATAATCCGAAATAGATTTCTCTTTTAAAGAGTAAAAGATAGTCTAAATTATATAGAAATATATATATTTGCTTATTAAATACGACCTGCTTTCGGTCGAAGCAATGGACAAGATTCAGGTCTGTCTGGAGCTGTTAGTAAAATACGGTTATCTCAAGTGGGCTGGGACTCTAAGAAAAACTTATGAAGATGCTATTGGTATTTACAATCTAGAACGAACAGATTCTAAGATGTGGAAAATGGTATGGGAACATAAGATTCAATCTCTATTCCAGATGGAAAAATCAAGTGGAATTCAAGGAATCGCATTGACGCATCCTAAATCTGTTGATGATTTAGCTACTCTTAATAGTGTAATTCGACTTATGGCGCAAGAGAAAGGTGCTGAAACACCTCTTGAAAAATATGCAAGATTTAAGAAAGATATTTCTTTATGGTATCAAGAAATGGACTCTTATGGTCTAACAAAAGAAGAGCAAAAGATTCTTGAGCCTGTCCTTAAAATCTCTTATGGCATCTGTGAAAGCCAAGAACGTTTCATGATGCTTGTCCAGATTCCAGAGTGTGGTGGCTTTGACCTAAACTTCGCTGACCGTCTCCGCAAAAGTGTAGCCAAGAAACGTCCAGAGGAATACAAAAAATGTGAAAAAGAATATTTTGAACGAGTCCAAGAGTTGGGCTTGAGTAAAAACCTTTGTAATTATGTATGGAATGTATGCGTAGCTACAAGCAGAGGATACGGGTTTAACTTATCGCATACACTTGGATATTCGCTTGTAGCTCTTCAAGAAATGAATCTAGCTTATAAATATCCTATTATCTTTTGGAATTGTGCAAACTTAATCGTAGATAGCGGCACAATTGAAGGTATCGACGATAAAACATCTGATTATAATAAAATTGCACGTGCGGTCAATAAAAATAAGTTAGCAGGTATTAAAGTATCGCTTATTGATGTAAATAAATCAGAGTTATCTTTTACACCAGATGCAGAAACGAATACAATTCATTATGGTCTTGGCGGTTTACAGGGCGTAGGCAACGAAGTCGCGCAAATGATTATTGATAATCGCCCATATGATTCAGTAGAAGATTTTATGGATAAGACAAAAGTAAATAAAACTGTTATGGTTTCTTTAATTAAATCTGGTGCTTTTGACCAATTCGGCAAACGCAAAGACATTATGAAACAATATCTATACACTACAATCAATCCTAAAAAACGTTTAACCATGCAGAACTTTAATGCGCTTATAGAAAATAGCCTTATGCCGCAAAAGCTAAAATTCCAAAAGCAAGTATTTAATTTTAATAAAGGGCTAAAAAAAGATTGCAAATATAACACAGATTATTTTGCATTAGATGGTGTTTACTACAAATTTTATGTTAAGTTTTTCAATGAAGATAATATTGAACCAATAGACAATAAATTATGTTTAAATAAAAAGACATGGAAGAAAGAATATGATTCCGTAATGAGTGTGGCCAAACAATATATTACGGATAATCAACAGGAGCTATTGGATAAGTTAAACAATAAAATGCTAAAAGATGCTTGGAATAAATATGCGGCAGGTACGATTTCTCATTGGGAAATGGAAAGTCTCGGTATGTATTATCATAAGCATGAGTTGACTAATATTGATAATTCATTATATGATATTATAGATTATACAAGACTTGACCGCACGCCTATTGTCGATTATACATTTAAGCGTAATGGCGCGGAGATTCCAATTTTCAAAACTTTTAAAATTGCAGGAACGGTTATTGCAAAAGATGAAATGCACTCACAAATTACTTTACTTACTACTACTGGCGTAGTGGAAGTTAAAATGTCTAAAGAATATTTTTCACAATACAATAAACGTATTAGTGAAATTAGACCAGATGGCACTAAAAAAATTATGGAACAAGGTTTCTTCCAGCGTGGCATGATGCTGGTATGCAATGGTATTAGACGTGGAGATACTTTCGTATTAAAGGCGTATAAGCGTAAAGGAAATGTACAGCATCAACTATATAAAATCACGAAAATAAATAAAGACGGTACCATAGAAATGACCAATAATCGCTATGGCGAAAATGTTGACAATTAAATAAAGTTATGTTATAATATAGGAGTAAACAAAAAGGAAAGGTTTGCTCCTATATTTTTGGAGGTTTAATGGAACCAATTGTAATTGGCATTTGCGGCAAGAGTGCGAGTGGCAAAGATTCAACTGCGACTCGATTAGTTGACGAATATATTGAAATGGGTATCCCAGTTAATAAAGTAGTTAGCTATACTACTCGTCCTCAAAGAGAGGGAGAAATTAATGGTGTAGATTATCATTTTATTGACCGAAGAACATTTATTAAAATGCAGTATGAAAAGAAATTTATGGAATACTCAGAGTTTCGTGGTTGGAAATATGGCACCTCAATTGACGCATTTAAAGATAATTGTGTAAATATTTGTGTCCTTAACCCTGCTGGCATGGACGCTTTAAGTAAATACTATCGTCATACTCGTTCAATTGCGGCATGTGAACTATTTTATCTTAAAGTTCCGTTCTTTACGCGACTTAAACGTTCTATCAAACGTGAGCATACTTTTAAATGGGAGTTTATCAGACGCGCGTTTGCGGACAATCACGACTTCCTAGATTATGATGAATATTTTGGATATATGGAAAATGAGCATCTTCTGCCTTATTGCAATGGTCGCATAAATTTCGTATCCAAAATTATGGATAATGATAGACTAATTTATGAAACTTCAAAGCTAAAGCATTAACTTTTATCCAAATAAACGCATGGGCATAAGTTCAGAAAGTTTATTAACCAATTTTTATATAAAAGAAAGAGGATAAAATGATTTTTCAAGTACGACAAGGAGTGTTTGAAACTAATTCAAGCTCAACACATACGTTAACTATCTGCTCAAAAGATGATTTTGACAAGTGGGGACGCGGCGAGGTGTTTTGGCTTGACAATGATCGGCACAAGTTAGATACAAATAAGAATTTTGTCACTCCAGAAGAGCTAGAAGAGCTTGCAGAAAAGTACAATGAAGAGCAGCAGGAGCGCATTGACGCAGGAGATAAGTTCGCTAAGGTGCTTGATATTGACAAAGTTCTTAATGAGCGTCCAGATTACGATAGTTGGAGAGATAGCTATTGGGACACTGAGCGTAGTTCGCTTGAAGCATATACAACAGATGATTTCTATGTGCGTAATGGCGACCTTGAAACCTATAGTGAAACTTTTACTTCTCCTTCTGGTGACGAAATGGTAGCGTTTGGAGCGTTTGGATATGATGGCTAAAAATTGGAATATGACAGCCAAAGGTTTTGACCCTCGCCCTTCCAATTGTGTTTCTTACAATAATGGTAACTATACAGTTACGTTATCTCTTGCAGACGGGACTATGATTCGATACAGTAAAGATGATAAATTAGTTCCGTCTTTTCCTGACTCAATGGATATTAAAATTACCAACTGCTGTTCGCTGAACTGCCGCTATTGTCACGAAAAATCGACAAAGAATGGACAGCATGGAGACATCTTATCAGATAGCTTTATTGACAAACTTCATCCTTATACTCAATTAGCTTTGGGCGGTGGCAACGTTCTAGAACATCCTGATTTTGTGCCTTTTCTAAAGAAGTGTAAGGAGCTAAAACTAGTTCCGTCTGTAACTGTAAACCAGATTCATTTTATGCAACAACATAAATTTCTCAAGCAGCTAACAGATGAAAAGCTAATTTATGGTTTAGGCATTTCTTTCCATCATCCTGATAAGAATTTCCTGCCCATGCTCCGCAGTTTTCCTAATGCGGTCATTCATACTATCGCAGGTATCACCAAGGAAAGAGATTATGAGTTTCTTTATGACAATGGCTTAAAGGTTCTTATTCTTGGATATAAAAAGTTTGGTCGCGGTATCAATGCCTACCAAGAGTCTCACCAGAATATTGATTACAGTATCATGAATCTTAAACACCTTTTGCCATATATGGTTAAAGAAAAGTGGTTTGATAGCATTTCATTTGACAATCTTGCACTAGAGCAGCTTGATGTAAAGAACCTTGTGCCGCAAGACAAATGGGATATGTTCTATATGGGCGATGAAGGTAGTTCCACAATGTATGTTGATATGGTCAATCGTGAGTTTGCGGCGAATTCTACGTCTGAAACTCGCTATCCTCTTTTGGACAATGTAGAAGATATGTTGAAAGTAATTCACCAAGAGAAGAAAGGAAAAGATATTGACTAAATATATTATAAAGCGAAATGGAAATAAAGTAGAGTTCGATATTTCTAAGATTGAAAATGCAGTATTTCGTGCGGCAAATGACATTGCGGATACTTTTGGATGGACTTCTGATTGTTGTCATGAAATTGCAAAAGATATTGCCTTTAGTTTTGAGGATGCAGAATATTACCATGACGATATGACAGTAGAAGAGATTCAGGATGCTGTTGAAGAACTACTCATGGGCGATTTTCCGCATGTTGCAAAGTCATATATGATTTATCGTTATGAGCATCAGGTTGCACGCCAAAAACACAATGATGCTGAAATTCTTGATATGATTAAAAATGACCCAGAAAGCTATTGGGCTACAGAAAATAGTAATAAAAATGCCAAGCTCGTTACAGTGCAACGAGATTATCTTGCTGGTATCACAAGTACAGACATCGCTCGTAATTATATTTTCCCTAAAAAGGTAATTGAAGCTCATGATGCTGGTATTTGCCATCAGCATGATATGGATTATATGGCGCAGTCTACACTCCATAACTGCGATTTGATTAATCTTGAAGACATGCTACAAAACGGCACTGTTATTAATAACGTGCGTATTAATAAACCGCATCGTCTTTTGACGGCCATAACTGTAACTACACAAATCATGGCTAGCGTTGCGGCCAATTCTTATGGTGGAGAATCTATTACATTAACTCATTTAGCGCCTTTCGTTCGTGATAGCTACAATATCTTTAAACACAAATATAAAGATGAAGATATTTCAGATGAATTAAAAGAAAAGTTTGCATTGGCAGATTTAAAAAAAGAAATTGCTGATTCAGTGCAAACTTTTAATTATCAAATTTCAACGTTGTTTACATTAAATGGACAGGCGCCATTTTGCTCCTTGTTCATGTATATTGGCGAGACAGAAGAATATAAGAAAGAATTAATTCTTCTTATTGAAGAGTTTTTAAAGCAACGAGAAAAAGGTATGCCAAATCGTCAAGGTGTGTATGTTACGCAAGCATTTCCAAAGTTGTTATATGTTCTTGAAGAAGATAACTATAAACCCGGAACCAAATATTGGAATATAACTAAAAAAGCAGTTGAATGTTCTGCTAAGCGCCTAACTCCTGATTATATTAGTGAAAAGGTAATGAAACAAATCAAGGTAGATGCAAATGGTGAAGGCCATTGTTTTCCTTGCATGGGTAAGCGTAAACTATAGCCTATGTAAAATCTTTTGAATTCGGATAGGACTTAGATTTAAGTTGAGTCCGAACTAATATACATATTTAAAATCATAGAAAGGAGTTCTTTCTATGGAAAAATCAACACAATATAAGAATATTTCTGTAACAGATGATGGTAAAGTATACAAAACAAAAAAGAATGGTAACAAAATAGAGCTTTGCCAATGGGTTGATAATGTTGGGTATAAACAAGTAAAAAGTACAGATGATAAACAAGCTATTTATTTACGTGTGCATAGATTAGTCGCAGAAACTTTTATCCCAAATCCACAAAATTTACCGCAAGTTAATCATAAAGATGGAAACAAATTAAATAATGTGGTAGAAAATTTAGAGTGGTGTAGCAATAAAGAAAATACTCAGCATGGATATGACCACAATTTATATAAATCAACAGTTAGATGTCCAATTAAAGCTATTAATAAAGAAAGTAAAATGGAATATGTATTTCCAAGTATTCGTAAATGTGCAGAAGAACTAAAATTAAATAGAAAAACTATTACATCTATTTTAAAGCATGAAAAAACAAATAATTATGATTATGATTTTGAATATGTATAATGTGTATCGACTATTCCGAAAGGAAGTAGAGATAATAGCTATCTCGAAGTAAGAAGACTATCCAATAGGATAGATGATATAGTCAGTGCGGCAGGTGACTGCCGACAACATGTGTAGAAGTTTCCTGTCTCCATATGTAGATGAAAATGGTAAACCCAAATATTATGGACGATTCAATTGCGGAGTTTCTAGTTTGAATCTCCCTGATACGGCTTTTGCTGCGCAAGAAGAATTTAAATATGATACAGATAAATCGCAAGAACATCTTCTTGAAATCTTTTTCAGACTATTGGATGAACGAGCTGAAATCTGTCATGCCGGACTAAAAGTTCGCGTTGATAGACTTTCAAAAACAAAAGCTGGCGTAGCTCCAATCCTATGGGTAGATGGTGCTTTAGCTAGACTAGACCCAGAAGATACTCTAGACAAGTTAGTTCATAATGGATATGCTACAGTCTCGCTTGGATATAATGGCGGTAACGAAGCAGTTAAAATTCTTATTGGAGAAGACAATTTCACCAAGAATGGACAAGAACTGATGCTACGAATTCTCAAATTCTTGACCAATAAGTGTGAAGAATGGAAGCAAGCAGAAAACGTTGGGTATTCACTTTATGCGTCCCCAGCAGAGTCATTGTGTTACAAGTTTGCAACCAAGACTAAAGAACGTTATCCAAACCAATTCAAGAAACTGTTTGGAAACAAAAAGTATTTTGAAAATTCTTATCATATCCCGAGTTCTCAACCAATTGACCCCTTTTCTAAGATTGAACTTGAAGGCGAATTTCAAAAGTATTCAGTTGGTGGTTGCCTAAGCTATGTAGAGAGTTCTAACGTATCTAAGAATATCTCCGTTCTGTATCCAATTTTAGAGTGTATTTATAATAATATTATGTATTGTGAAATCAATACAAAAACTTCTTATTGCCATGTATGCGGCGAATCACAAACTATTGACGTTCACAAAGATGAAGAAGGAAATACATGGTGGGAATGCTCTAATTGCGGTAATACAGACACAGATAAAATGGATGTTGCTGCGCGTACTTGCGGATATGTTGGAGTCAACTTCTGGAACGATGGCAAGACTCAAGAAATTGCTTCTCGTTATAAGCATATTGATGACCATGAGATTGGTGAAGAATGAAATATTTTCAAATAAGGTCAATGGACATTAGCAACGGCATAGGCATTGGCACTAGTGTTTTTCTATCTGGCTGTCATTTCCATTGTAAGAATTGTCACAACCAAGAGTTATGGGATTTTAATAGTGGCAATGAATATACCAATGATGCTAAGAATAAAATCTTAAAGACTATCCAACCAAAATGGGTAGAAAGATTTTCAATTCTAGGTGGAGAACCATTAGAGACAATTAACTTAAAAGAGCTATTAGCCCTTATCGAAAACATTAAGGTCTTACGTCCTGATATTAAGATTTGGATTTATACTGGATACACCTATGAACAGCTCCAAGAGAGAATCAAAAAGAATAAAGACGATTATTATCTAGAACCCATTTTGCGACTCGCTGATGTTCTAGTAGATGGCCCATTTATCCAAGAGAAGAAAGATTTAACGCTTGCTTTTAAAGGCAGCTCTAATCAACGAGTAATTGACCTTCAAAAGACACATGCAGCAAATGACATTATGCTTTTGGATATTTAAGTATGAGGGATAGATTTTGTTCTATCCCTCATTTTTTTATTGACTTTTGTAAAATATTATGATATAATATAATTACAAATAAAGAAGAAAGGAAATAGCTTGGACACTACTATTAATAATTACGAAATTAACAAAAAAATGTATGCCAAGATTACGCCACCTTCACAGGATGAAGTAAATGCAATGTTCGTCAATGTAGGGGCATGGCTTTCAACGCATCATAAAAAGCATTACTATATGCTACTTAATAATGAACTTCATTATTACACTACCTTTAATCTTAAAAATCCAAATTATGATAAGATGATTCAAGAACTCAAAGAATGCCTTGCGTTCCGTGGCCGCATTCTCGATATTGAATATCAGCACGCCGAAGATACTTATCAGATTTGGATTAAAGAATATAAGACCGATAATGTTTATATGTTTATGCTATTTGAAGCAGAAGATTTTGTAATTGAGGTAGAATAATGAATAAGCTAATCGTGGCGGCTTTTCCCGCATCAGCTATTAAGTTTATGGTACAAAGTGATATAGAGCAGGTCGATTCACAAAAGATGTGTTGGTTCCCTGAATTTGAAGAAAATCTTACACCGTATCTAGAAAAAGAATATGGTATTCAAGAAATCTATGTTCTTGGACCTAAAAGTTATATTCCAGAAGTAGTAAGTAAAATCAAGGGTCTTACGACTCTACCAGTTATTGAGGAAGGTATTTAATTATGCGCCATTACGTTATCAAGAACACCGCTGAGTATCGTGTTGAGACGATTGAAGATGTGGTAGCTTTTCGTGAAGAGCTACAGAAACAAGCCGCACAAGACGGTTATTCTCTATCTGCCTTTAGCTATTCCGAGAAGCTAGTCAAAGAGCGCGGGGAAGTTGTAGATAATTTCTATGCAGTGAAAGCAGTCTTTACAGTTAACGATATGAAGGAGCCTACCATTCCTATCTTTGATGTAGAGCTACCCTATGCGGCAGAGTCTATGATTTCCAATAACAATGATAGCGAGGATGATATTTTTGAGTAATTCAGAGACTATTAAAATCCAGTATTGGCCCGGTATGCCGCGTCTAGAAGTTAATCCCAATGGCTCTTGGATTGACCTTTACACACGAGAGGATGTTACGCTTCAAGCAGGAGAATTTGCTATCATTCCTCTTGGAGTTGCAATGAAGCTCCCAGAAGGGTATGAAGCCAATTTTGTTCCTCGTTCTTCTACCTTTAAGCGCTATAAGGTACTACAAACAAACGCTTTCTCCGTGATAGACCCAACGTATTGCGGACCCGGCGATGAATGGGGCTATCCAGTGTATGCTACTTTTCCAGTAGTCATTCCTAAAGGCACTCGTCTTTGCCAGTTCCGTATTAACAAAGTCCAGCCGCATATTATTTTTGATGAAGTTGCTTCACTTGCCGCAGAAAATCGCGGTGGCTTTGGTACGAGCAATACTGATTAAGGAGCGTATATGGACAAGATAATTGAATCTACTATTAAAAAGATAGAGACAGTTGCTATTGACCCGCATCCTACACTTAATCCTACTCTTGGTATTATTTATCGAGCGAATGATGCGGCAGCTGGTTCGTATCTCCGTTCCATTGAGCGCAATTCCGAGAAATATAAATCAACGACAATCTCAGCTCAATGCGACACAATTCAAAATGCAAGTCTACAAATTCGCAGATGGTCACAAGACCCAAATATCAATGGAATAATTCTTATCTCAGATTATGGCGAAGCGACTCAATCATTATATAATATGATTCCAATGCGGCTTGATATTGATGGTCTCTCTAATAAATCTTCGGCACATCTATATGGCAGCAAAGACCCTATTGCATATCGCAAGGCTCCCTGTACTGCTGCGGCATGTCTAAAAATTATTCAAACACTCTATGATAATAATCTTGCGGGTCTTAATGTCGCCGTTGTTGGCAGGTCTATGCGAGTTGGGCGACCACTTGCAGAGCTGCTTTTACAACAAGATTGCACCGTAACACTTTATCACACCAAGAGTAAAAAAACTAATGATTTTAGAGATAAAGACATACTTGTTTCTGCTATTGGGCGGCCTGAGTATTTCTACCATCCTTTAAATCTTGATGCTACCAATCTAAACATTATTGATGTTGGCATTAACTATGATGAATATGGTCGTATTTGCGGCGATGTCAATTATGATAGTGTAAAAGACAAGGCCGCATACATTACGCCAGTCCCAAATGGCGTAGGTGCAGTTACGAATACAGTCCTATTTGCTAAACTATATGCAAATAAACTTGATTTTGCTGGGATTGATGTTTAATGCGTCTTTTAGCATTAGACCAAAGCCTGAATACAACAGGCGTTGCTGTTTTTGATAATGATGAAATCTTAAATTGCGGAGCTTTTACTATCCATTCTAACCAAGAGTTAGGAAAGCGTCTGACTGAATTTCTTTATGAATTAGATGATTTATACGAGACTTATCATTTTGATGCTATCGTATATGAAGATATTCAATTGCAAATGGGCAATGTCGAGACATACAAGAAATTAGCATATGTGCAGGCAATGATTTTATTCTGGTGTGAGAAGCATGAAAAGAATCTATATTGTCTTTCTCCATCGCACTGGCGTAAGATTTTGAAAGATAAATATGGTATGTCATGGGGTAGAAAGAGAGCGGAGCAAAAACAAACCGCCATTGACTTTATCCAAGAGCACTATAAAAAAGAAGTAGATAGCGATACCGCAGATGCTATTTGTATCGGGTGTGCAGCCAATATTGAAATTAATAAAACTGAATCGGCTTTTTAAAGCCATAAAAAAAAGAGGGGTATTCTCAATTAAGAGAATACCCCTTATTTTATTTAATTAAAATGGATTAGCATCAGAAATGCAGACTTGTAGACGGTCAAGAGCTTCACCATACATACCAGCGAAATCATCGCCGCCATATGTAGAACCGTCATCGCATACAGAGTTTAGCCAACCTTCACGGTCAACAGTCTGAGAACGATAGTATACTTGCTTGTAGCTTTCACCCTTTGGAGTAATATAGAACATACGAACACCATCAATCGCATGACCACCGATACCAGCACAGCCATTAACAAGGTCATTCTGATTACCTTGTGATACGTAGCCTAGCCAGCCGTCCTGCTGAGTGTGAACCTGATACTTGAGAGTACCGTGGTCAACCCAAGCGCACAGATAATCGTGCTTGCCGCAAGGAACGCCAGCAAAACCGTTGGAATCAGAATTATTGAAGTTAGTAATTGTACCATTCCAACCACCATTAAGATTGCGCAAAGCATAATGAACATTAACGATAGCCTTGCCGGGGGCTGGCTTATTAGTAGGAGCAGGCGCAGGAGTAGGCTTGTTTGTAGAAGGAGCAGGAGCAGCTTGTGAACCATTCTTCATTGCATCATACCATTGCTGCGCACGGTTAATATACTCGTCTTTCTGAGAACCATATAGTTCACCAGGGCACGCTGTAGCAGACCAATAGCGATGCGGGAAGACATTAACTAGCCACTGAGGACGGCCAAGATTATAATAGAGACAAAGAGCAGCAACAAGATGTGCACCAGACTCTAGAGCAGCAGGGAAGACAGTCCAAGGATTGCTGTTGTCGTTAGCGTGTTCGATAGAGATAGTATGAGTATTGGCATACCAATTGCCGCAAGCCCAAGCAGTATCCCAGTCGTTGACCATTTGGCCGATTTCACCATCAGCTTGAACCGCATAGTGGGCAGAAGTCTGTGAACGGCTCCACAGATTATAGCATTGGTCGATAGAAAGATTACCAGCCATATGATGAATGGTAATACCAGTAATGTTGGCACCTTCACGGCCTGCGGTATAGTCACAAGGCAGAATCTTGGTTACATCAGCTTGAATGTTTTTCCAATCCATAATTTTCCTTTCTGTTGGAAATAAAAAAGGGAGCCATTAGGCTCCCTTGTGTAACATTATTTAGATTCTTTATCGGAACCGTTGAGAAGATTTTTATAGGCTTCAAAAAGACCTGTACTTGCCAAACCACTACTTAATCCTGCAACTACAACATCAACAGTAATTGGAACACCTGTTATGACCGCAGTAAAGATTGTGGCGGCAACGCCAAGCACACCTACGATAAGAGGAATAAAACGGTTAATAGAATCATTTGGAATCAAGTTCTTAATAATGTAGCCGACCAAAAGACATAGAATAACTACACTAGGAACGAGATAGGTAGAGATAGTTGATAAATCAAACATTGTTAAATCTCCTATTCAGATTTATAATTCTTGAATTCCTCAAGAATTTCATCAGCTTGAGCCTGAGATAGCTTAGGATAACTATTTAGAATATCATCAAGAGTTTCGCCACGGTCTAGACGAATCTTAACGGCTTTCTTAACGATTTTAAAAGCGAGTGCGGAAACACCTTTAGTGGGACGTGCCATTATTCATCACTTCCTGATACAATCTCAGAAACAAGTTCGTTAAGGTCATCAATATCAGATTCCATCTGGATAAAACGATTAACGACAAATTTCTTAACAGTGCCGATAATGGTAATTAGCAATGCACAAGCAATTACACCTAGAATAAAGTCCATAATTACTCACTTTCTTTTGGAGTATAGAATTCACGAAGTTCGACAGTCTGTTCCGCAGACAGTTTAGGATAGCTGGCGAGAATATCTTCCAGTTCTTCACCACGCTCAAGACGGATTTGTACTGCACTTTTAACGATTTTAAAGGCCATTTTAGATACTGCCATTATTCATCACTTCCTGCAACGATTTCAGACAACATAATAGTTAAATCACCGATAGATGTAGTATTAGATTCAAGCTGGTCAGGGCCATTTTCCATAAATGCATCCTGCTTTGCCTGTTTCTCTTCCATTTCCTTACGTTCTTTAAGCTCGGCTTCGGTATATAGAACGTAACGTTGAATATCTTCATATTCATCATATGCGTCTTTATGTTCTACATGTTCTTGGTCGATTACAGATTTAATTTCCGCACCATAATAAACATTACCTTCACCTTGGTCTACATATTCAAAGATACCTGCTTGGTCATCAATAACTTTTACGTGCGGGTCTTCGTTGGTTTCGATAAGCATTTGCGAGCCATCTTCAAAGACAAAACATTCAACTTCATAATGTTTTTTCTCTGGAATTTCAAGTTGCTCATCGTGATGCATGACAAATTTCTTATCAGGCTTTAAATAGCCTTTCGTTGTATCAACGTCAGATTCTTTAATCTCAACGTCTTCTTCGTTTAAAATCTTCATTTATACTCCTTTTATTTCTTAAAAAATTAACCTTTATTGATATAAATGGCTTTAATTTTAGCCCCGGCAGGAATGTTTACATAGGCTATTGGTTGCACATACGTAGAAATTGCAGCAGCTGATGACCAAGTAGAAGCTCTTGAATTATCTGCATTATAAGTCCTTGCCCTTACACGAGCATTACTATTATGTTTTAATCCCATAATAAAAGAATTAAGAGATGAATTAGAAGAGCTCTGATTAACAACGGTTCCTTCATTTGCCTGTACAGTAGACCAAGATGAACCTTTATCTGTAGAATATTGCCATTCGATCTTTTTTGAAAGATAATTTGTATTATTGTTATCAACTGTAAAACTAATATTACCGGCTGTTGGCAGAATTGTAGCGTTTGCATTAACAATAGAGGGTGCAGGTGGCTCAGTATAAATAGTGTTTGTAGTTTGATGCGCTGACTGCCCAGCAGAGTTATATGAATTAATTCTAAATTGGTACCTATGATTAGCAGAGACAGTATATGTTGTGCTGGTAGCTTTTGTATTTAAAATATTTTTCCAGTCATCATTATCAATTTTCACGTCTACGTAATTACCTGTTGGATTGCTTATACCAGAACCATTATTTGTCCAAGAGATAGTAACTGTTGAACCAGATAATACAGCTTTTTGATTAGTTACTATAGGAGGGATTGTGACAGATGGAGGTGTTGCAGGAACATATACATTTCCAGAACCTTCTGTAGCTCCAAAAGAACCAATAGCGTCACCGCCGCCCTTAAACCAAAGTGTCCTTGCAGATGTACTATTGCCAACAGAAAAACTAAAAGTTCTTGATATACTTTGACCATATGGAATGACAACTCCTGAAATAGACTGTCTAGAACATCCTTGTACTTCTGCCCAAAAAGTGACACCGACAGCGTCCCAAGTTATGCCATTGTTATTCATAGTTACTACTACCGTTACGGTATTTTGATTAGCGCTAGCAGAAGCACTATAATAAGAATAGCCCATTCAATTCCTCCTTTCCTTTTAAATCGTATTTTACTAATTATACATAAAAAATGGGCAGAACTATTTACATAATTCTGCCCAAAAATTTAAGCTACTTGTACATATCAATTAATGTCTTGACATGTGCCGCACCGTCAATTAATTTCTTGTTTTGCCAATCAAACAGATTCTGCACTATATCAGTTTGTTCTCCAAGAGATTCGTAAACCTTAAGTAAATGTGAATGTAATATCTGTATGTGAGAATACTCTTGCTTAGACAAATCATTATACATACTAGACAGTTGCGGTGAATCGTCTTTCAATGACAGCGCTAGCTCCGCATACTCCTTTGCACCGCATATTTCATCATCGACTTGGTCAAGTAGCGTTTTAAAAATTTCCATTACGCAATCTTTACCACAATAATGTTGGCAATACGGACACTCGTAGCACTTAACGCCTTAACGTTAATTGTTGCTTGCGGAGCATTGCAAGGAACCGTGACAAGTGCGGAAAACGCCTGAGACACAAGATTACTTGCTGCGGCACCTGTGTCGATAGCATGTGCCGCTGGAAGAGCGTTGCCGTTGCGATACATTTGTGTTTCTATTGGTCCTTCTGCTGTTGCGGCAAATGTGAAATTCGCCACAATCTGATAAAGACCGCTATTGTTAATAGTGATGTTCTTACCATCGCACGAGACGCACTTATTGGATACTGTTGAGTTAGGTACTGGAATGGTGTCGCCAGCAGCTAGCGTAATTGCAGTAGCACTATCATAAGTGAATCTGCCTACTGTTTTGATGCCCATAATAAACTCCTAAAGATAGATAGGATTAAAAAGTAGCTCCATTGCAGCCACAGCCACAAGGAGTAGCGAAGTTAGGCACTACGCCATAGCCATAAGGGGAGATACGAGGTACGCCGCAGAACATATTCTGGGTTTTAAGCTCGGAAACCTGAGCCTGTAGAGATTCAATCTTGTTCTGAGCAAGAGCATCTAGAATCTTTTGTGTCTGTGCGGTGGTGTTCTCGTTAATAGAAGCAGTGTTCATTGCTGCACTGTATTTAAGGTCTGCTGTGGCCTGCTTATTCTCGCAGCAACAATTTGCTAACTGGCTAGAGAGCGCGTAGTTACCGTCTTTAATGGCATCCTGAGTAGATGCGAAATTGCGCAGATTCTCATAACCAACAGATGCTAGACCTTGTGAAGTCTGCATGAACTGTGTCTGCATTAGGTCAGACATGCGGCCAACGCTATTCTCAAGATTATTGAAGTTCATAGCGCTGCAAAGGCCTGCTTCGGTAACAGGCTGTTCAGCAGTGGTGTTGCTATCATATCTTAATCCATAATTTACAAGTACTTGCACTAGGCTGAGTGGAAGAAATAATAACTTCCTCTGGCCGCCAAGTGTTAGTATTAGAAGTAGGAGGTGTATAGCCAAGAGCCGCAGTTACATTTGCTTTGGTAAGAGAAATCGTGCCACTGCTATTTGTAATGTTAGAACCAACCTTAACACCACCAAGAGTAGAAGAAGTAGCAGCAGGCAAACTATATACCGTATTATTATCCGTAAGCGCAATAGTCGCATTACCAGATTGATTCAGAGTAAATGTACCCTTTGTCGCACCGTTCTGTGTAATGGTAACGGTACCGTTACCAACAGAAGGAATTGTCGGCTTATCAGAAATTTCAGACCAAGAATAGGAAGGTTTGGTTGAAGCCTTAGCCCAAACATGAACGTCAATAGCTGGCATAGCAGATGGTTTTCCTGATACATTAGACCAAGCAACTGAACCAG